>Ga0209389_1003357_pt1 | contig 12852 bp, 6 predicted proteins | sample CowpearedBW_FD_187526 | JGI IMG/M metagenome (GOLD analysis project Ga0209389, IMG submission 187526) | Root nodule microbial communities of legume samples collected from California, USA - Cow pea red BW (SPAdes) (version 2) | ecosystem: Host-associated > Plants > Roots > Nodule | place: USA... | reverse complement strand
CTAAATTTAAGTATTTAATAACACAAACATTTCATTTACTAGGTAATATAAAAAAAAATACTTATTATTTTTTGTTTTATTTGAAGAACTCTTTTGTTTCGCTAAAATATTTTTTGTTATTTCTCAACCATTGAGTATATATGTTAATATTTGAAGAGTTTTCTTAGAGCTCTAAGGTATTTTTTATCTTATCAATTTTTTAATTATACATTTGTTTTTCTTTGTACAATTTCTTTCAATAGTCTCTCAAATTGTTTCTAAACATTTATTAATTTTTTAATATTTTATTTGTTGTTTATTTTCATCGTGTAGAATATTATTTCGATATATTTTATCTAATTATTTTTTATTTTCTAACTCATTATCAATCATACTTTAATTTTTTTTCTCTATAATTGTATAAATAACTTTTATTTACTACAATATAAAAATTTAATTTAATTGTCATGAATATGTTTTGATCACCATCCAACATATATTGGAGTTCAAAAGATATAATATCTATGTTAAAATTTTATTATTATGTTTACTATTTGTTTTTTGCATCATTTTGATCAATTTAATGTAATAGTCATGAATATTTTTTTATCACCATCCAACGTATATTGGAGTTCAAAAGATATAATATCTATGTTAAAATTTTATTATTATGTTTACTATTTGTTTTTTGCATCATTTTGATCAAGTGATGTATTATAACTTTTATTAGTGTATAAAAAATAGATTCATTAGAATTTAAAAAATTAAAGTAAACAAATATTTAAAATATATTTTAATTTAAATATTTGTTTTCCTTTTATATTTTTTTAAAAATATTTTTAAATTTTATCAACTAAGTTTCATAAATATTTGCAAATTTAATAAATATTTTGATTCTCATGAAATTTTATTTTATATTTTAATCTAAAATATAAACAATTATACTTTATTGTAAAGTATTTGATATCGAAGAAACAATTATCCTCATAATATTTAATATTTGATAATATTATGTTTCTTTTACCGTAATATTTTATTATTTTATAAAAATTAATTAAAATTAATATTGAAGTAGTAAAAAAATGGGTACGAATATGGGTACAAGATTTTACCTTATCTAGTGGAGATAAGAATGAGACAAAAGTTTGATAACCGTTAAGTTTGGATATAAGAATGAGGATAAATTTTTTTCTACGGGATGGGTATGGGACATCGTGCCCATCCCGCCCCGTTGTCATCCCTAATCTTTAGGGGATGCAATACAAGTTTTGATGGATTATATATTTTTTAAATATACTCTACCGCTGCCCAATTAACTAAATTCAACAACATTTAAATATAAAAATTAATTTATTAATATTAAAGGAACTTTAATTTAATTTAATTCACAACATTAAATATGTAAAGCATATTTTCCACCAAAACTAGGAACTTTACCTACCATTAATATATTCCACAAAGTACTTAACTAGGAGAGATAACTTTAATGAAGATAATTGTTTTAAAGAAGTAATTAATTCAAGGACATTTTAGATTGATTCTTGTAAAGGAACTAAACCCAGATTCCAAAATAGACCTTATAAAAAGGACTAAGAGGGTAATCTCCTTTGAATGGCCGAATTCGATTGTCCATCCATTGAAATGGTTAATGGATGAGTTTAGGTTGTACCTTATTAAATAAGGTAAAATATCCAGTTCATTTATTTAAACACTTTGAACAATATGGCTAATTTATATGAATTAAGTTTCATGTTTAATGGATGATCTTTAGCAGGTGTCCTATTCATATTTAAAAGCTAAACATCTTATTAGCTCCAATACAAAACATTTCCTAGTTCTTGTTCTTCAACTAGGATTGATAGTGTGGATTAGAAACTAAATGATAAAATTACAAACTCAAATAACAAAGAAGTTTACATAAAAATAAAAGACACAAAATATAAATAAATAAAAGAAAAGGGAGATTAGAGTTTGCACCTATCAAATTTGTATCCATGCAACAAAGACTCAGCAAAGATAGTTTTTGTGGATGTAGCCAAACAACCAAATAAAGCAGCACAAAACCCATATATATTGAAACTAAGCTCTGTGATAGATGTGAGAAGAATCCCTCCAACAATTGGTATAAGAGAAGTCCAAATTCGCCAATCAAAATATTTTCTCCACACCAGCCACTGCAAAGCAACTACACAACAAGTTCACCAAGCTCAAATGTAAATGTTCTTAAAATCATAACATCACTGAAGCATAAACAACAATTGATTCTTACCTGTTGTTGCAGGGGTGAATGATTTAATTGTCTGCATAAAAGAAACTGGTATGTACCGTAAGCTAACATTCCCCAATACAATGTTAATACAGAACACAAATGACATAGGAAATATTCTTCTCCAAAGATCTTCAGGGTCAACTGATATCAATGGCTTCAGCTTCAACACCTTAATCACCACATACCCTCCAATGGCTGAACAAATAAAATGGATGCAAGATACCGATAATGGAAACTTGAAATCCAATTTCTGCACAAAACAAATATAAAAATTAAGATAAAGAATATATTACAGTTTATACAAATTGAAAAACAACAGATATCAAGGGATTAAAAACATATTAATCACTCTCACATGAACATCCATGATTTCAATTTATTGTAAGAGCATACTTAACTGTTTTTATAAGAAAAAAAACATCTTATCCAAGAAATCCATACACACATAGTGTGATACTAAACTAAACAAATTAAGAGTTCATGTCATTATAAAAACAGAACTATTTATGTCATTAAAAGAAGTATTCAAACAAAAATGACAAATAAAGCTATCGCACCTAAAACAACAACGTATTAACATAAAATAATAGTAACAGTAAATATCATCCCTCACTGTGTTGAAATAAAATTACACAACATGTAATTGATTTAGAAAAGGAAAGAACATTATGCAAATAAATAATAACCGAGGGTGAATAGAAGAAAAAGAAAGAAACCTGAAAGATCCACTTGTTGATGATGATAACAGTGACATTGAAAGCCCACCATTGAAGGATTGCCAAGAGAGATCTAAACGTGCTCCACTGGCAAATAATCCCTTCTTCCATCACAGATCAACACAACCCAACCTAACCCAGATGACTTTAGAGTATCGAAAACTCAGAATTTTCACAGAGAAAGAAAAACAAAAGGAGAAGAAGAAGAAAAATTAATCTTCTTTCTTCCGCTCTGAATACGGTAGGTGATTTCAGAGAATAATAACTATTTTATCTAATGTGGTGATTGTAAATCAAAATGCTTCCTTCTCATTTGTCTCGCCCATATATTTCTTGCATTCCAATCACGTTGTGAAAATCATGCTTCAAATGTTGCATCTCATTCTTTTTCCAATACACACCGACGCACGCTAGTCTCTATTCCTCAAAGGTTTGGGAAATTTTGGGTTCGGTTAAATCTTATTTCACCATAGCTATTAATAGGTATTAGTTATAGATTTTCTTTATTATTTTTCTTACTTTTGAGTAAAAATAAATAAATTATTTCATATTTTCAAAGTACTAAATATACTTAGTTTTTTTGTTTAATATAGAACAATATTTATGAACGTACGTATTTTTATAATTCTTTATAACAATTTTACCAGATGAATAAATATATTTAATATTTTAAAATATAAAAAATTTAATGGTTATATCACCTAAAATAAGCAGGAAGATTAGTACAAAATACAAATAGAGAATTTCGTTTATAACAATTTTTGTATTAAATAAATCTGCGTTTTTTTAAGTATTAGTTTTTCATTTAAATAATTTATTATATAAAATGTATATAAGTGATCTTTTAAATATTAGAAATCATTCTAAGTAATAATATCTATATTGAAAAATAAGCTTTAGTGGATATACAAAGGCTAAAAAAGTATATCAACTTAAAGAATTAAATTAATGAATATTCAATGCTTCCGAAACTATTTTTAAAAATATATTATTGTGTGGATTATTGAAGAGAGAGAGACACGTAAAAGAGTAAAAGCATTTCTTTCTGGAGGCTCATACATTATTTTCCAACTAAATTGTCTAATGGTGCGTTGTTTAGTTGGATTCCTAAGAAGGAACCATGGAAAACAATTATAAGTACAAAGACCCAATTAAGGGTGGTTATCTAAAACAAAAACAAATTTTCTTGCATATATTTTCAATGTCAGCAAGAAGACTCCAATCTTGGTACTTGGATAGTGGAGTCATGTTATATGACTGGAGAAAGGTTTATGTTCCAAGCCCTCAAGAGCAAGAAATGTGAAAGGTCATATTTGAAGGCAACCAACAGAGAAGAATCATTGGCGTTGGTTAGATAGGTAAAAAATCTTTACATTATATTTAAAAAATTCTTTTAGTGAACGGATTAAAATACAATCTACTTATTAAAAGTCAATTGTGTGACAATTGGTGTGATGCTATTTTTAATAAAGACCAACGTAGGAGTCAATAACAAAAGACCATTTTTTGTTGTTGCATATATGACGATAAAATATTTATAAACTCAAAAGGTCTTTATACCATCACTACCATGACTGCAAAGACAATCATTAGATTTGGCCCACAAAGTGTTCTCATGCAAGTATGATATTACTCACATAATTGGAAAGACTCAACCTCACTAAGGTTCGTGAATAATGTTGTTCTTAAAAAAAAAAAGGTTCTTCGAGATGCTGCGGAAAAGGTTGATCATGGATCAAACAACAAAAAAGGACATGCAAAAGATATTATGATACTATGATAAAAATTAAGTGAGTATTCCCTATAAGAATGTTGTATTTATAAGGAAAGGTGGACAAAAAATACAAAAGGTGATAATTGATTAGGGTTTAGGGTTTAGTTAACAAAATATTCAGTATTTGATTTATTATTTTGAAATGCGCAAATATGAGATTCTTGGTAGATTATGCTCAAAATGTATTTATGTTGAATTATTCGGATGGTCTCATTTTGATGAGAGTGTGTTAACTTGTTCCTTTTAAAAAACTTTCAATTGTGTTCAAATTTTTGAAAAAATGTTTCAATTAGGTCTCTCTAAAAAAATTACTAATGCCTCCTATGACATGTCACTCATCAATATGTAATTTTTTTTATAATTTTTTATTTATTTTTTTCCAACAAAATTTTGTTGTCACGTGTTAGGTTAGGTCTTAGTGTGATACATGTTACTGACAATGCCACGTGGCGGAGGCAATACACTTGTCAATGTCATTACCAAAGATCATTATCTTAATTTCAATTTAGTTCCTATATATCTCTTTGATTCAATTTAGTCTACACTTATGTCTTTTTTATTCAATTTTGTCGCAATTTGTTTTCAAAATAAAACATTATTGTTTCTCTACCAAATTTATTATTTGTATATATGTTATTTTGGTATTTTTTGTATTAAAAATGAATTTTTAACATATTACATTATTGTATATTATTAACTCATATTTTGTTAATCATTATTTTTTTTTTCAAAATAAAGCAATATTGTCTTTCTCCAATTTAAAATCAAATTTATTATTTGTATAAATGTTATACTGATATTGTTTTATTAAAAATGACTTTTTAATATATTACATTACTATATATTATTAACTTATATTTTGTTAAGCATTACTATTTTTTTAAAATAGAGCAATATTATCTTTCTCCAATTTGAGACCCTAAATTTATTATTTGTATGAATATTATACTGATATTTTTTATTAAAAAATGACTTTTTAACATATCATATTATTGTATATTACTAACCCATGTTTTGTTAATCAATTCTTTTAACACTAAATTTTAATATAAATATCAGTACTTAATTTTGTAAAAATACTTATACTTAACTAGTTTTAATCTTATAAAAAAGCATGGACTAAAAAAAACATATTTTATTTATTAAAAAAATTGGAACAAAATTGAATTAAAGAGACATATTTAGAGACTAAGCAGAATCAACAAAAACATATATATAAATTAAATTAAAATTAAGACAATGACACTTACATGTAACATTGTCTTATAATGTGGTAACATGACATTGACAGTACCACAAGTACCACATATCATACTAAAGACCTGACATGTGACAACAAATTTTTTTGCAATAAAAATTTAAAAAATATTTTTTTAAAATAAAAAAAAACACATATTGACTCATGACATGTCATTAACACCGTTAATAATTTTTTTTTTCTAAAAGAGACTTAATTGAGACATTTTTTTAAAAGTTAGGATGCAATCAAAACTTTTTACACCTTAGTGAGTAGTAATACTATGCTACCTAAGTTGGTAATAATGCGTCCCGAGATATTATCTGCTTTGAAACATGGAGTTTTGTCACGGTTTTGTTTTTAAAAGGGGTTTCGGAGGGTGAAGGGAGGAAGGCAGGAATACATCAACTGCCTTTGACCTCGACTCCTATGCGATGTGAGACTTATTGGGTATAGCAGAACAAATTTGTTACGTAGAACATATGTCAAAATATATTTCATATGTTTCAAAAATTTTATTCCAAAAAAAATTATTTCAAAATTGTTAATCTAAAAATTTTGAAAATACTATTTGAGAAAGTTTATTTCGGAATTAATAATCCAGAAGTTAATTTTGCAAAAATGAAATGATCATTTTTAAAAATCAACGGGGTGAAAGAAGCAATTGCTTTCCGTATAGTCATCCTCAGAAATCCACTCTTACGATTCCTCTAATACATTACCAAATCCAAACTTTAAACTATTTCCATATATCTTCAAATAAATGTTATATGTCCATGATAATTTTATCTCTAGATATTGGTGGTAAAAATTTTGTAGGCATCTTTAATTACAGTAAAGGATTAACTTTAATTGTTAGATTAAGATAAATAAAGTACAGAAATTCTAGAGAATGAAACATTTGTGAAATAGTTTGATTTTTATTTTTGTATTATTGATAGCATTATAAAATCATAAAAATTATACGTGTATTGCGTACGTACATATATTTAGTGAATTTAATAATAATCCCCAATGTTTCTGGCTAGGGTTTCACTCTCTGTAGTTCCCCTGAGTCAAATCAGAGCTGCAATAACTGGTTTCATTCCCATTCTAACCTCGATCGGTAATTTGGTATTCTTGTGGATAAATTGAAAGGAGAATGATACTTTAATATTCTTTTTGACTTTTTACCCACTTTTAATTAGTACTACAATTATCATTAGATCATTAAATCACATCATTACAAAAATAAAAAAAATAATTTAATAGAGATTGAAACAATGAGTTAAAAATGAGTGAAAAGATGAGTTAAAATATCATTTTCCAAATTAAAAATTCATTTATGTTTATCACAATTTTCGTAATGGTTGGATTGGGTAAGTGGAATGTAAGAATTGACTGGTCTGTTTTCTATTTCGTGTTTGATTGAGCGTGAGTGGATTGGATCAGTGGAATGGAAGAATTGATTGTTCTATTAATTGGATCAGTGGAGTTTAATTCTGAAATTTTGAGAAAGTTGTATTCTGATGGTTGTGTTCGATTTTGGTATTTTGATGTATTCTGTTGGAGGAAGTTCTCTGTTGGAGGAAGTTCTGTAATTGTTTTGAATATGATCAGAGACAGGTGCACATACAGATAAAATTGGGCTTGCATCTAAAGCAGAAAAACAACCCTCAAATTTGGAAAATTGGCGGACCAACCGTCTTGCGGGCCGGATTGTAACTTGTAGTCCATTTCCAATTGGCGGGCCAACCCGGTCCGACCCATTGTTCACGGGCCAATATCGGGTCGGACTCAAACGGGTTACGTCGGCCCGTTTTGCCATCCTACCTCACTGAACTTCACACACTCCCGCTCAAACTTCTCTCTTCTTCCCCAACTACTCTCTGCCTTGTTCGTTCGTTCCTCAATTCCACTATGGACGAATCCTCGTTGCAATTCGTCTCCGAAATAGGAAGACACCTTGCTCAACGAACTCGTCCCAGCAAGGACTTCATCGTCAAATCCCTCAGAGTAAGGCGTTTCAACTTTTTGGTTACTTGTACCAATTATATATATGTCTGTGATTTTTGGCGTTTACAGATGAATTTTCAGTGCATTGAACTAGGTTGTAATTGAATTAGATTTTTGAATGCGTGTGAATTGTATCCCGTATCCCGTACTTTAAATTATCAGTCTCTAGAACTACTGTAACATATTTAACTCAGTTTCTATGCGATTAGTTAGATGGTTGCTATTAGTTGGGATAATTATTTACTTTTATGAGTATACAAGTCTCTTTGTGTGGTTCCATTGTTATCGATTTCAGTTTCCTCTCTAAAATGTTTTCCTGTGTGAGTATTGGTTACCTTACACGCTGGTAAGCTAAACAAATTATTATTATTATTATTATTATGCTGTGCAGAAAGCTGCAAATGCTTTGTCTCAGATAAAACAGTCTCCTCAACCGCGGACGGCCAAGGAATTACAAGCTGCAAAGAAACAAGAAGATGCTTTGAAGCCCCTGTCAAATGCTGTGGTTTGTGGTGGTCTGCTTCAACATGCAGATAAGGAAGTTAGACTTCTGGTTGCCATGTGTGTCACCGAGCTCTTTAGACTTATGGCACCTGAACCGCCTTTTGAAGACGAGCATTTGAGGGTATCCATTATGTGTGTTGCATAGTTGAAATATGTGTAGTTGTTATTTTATTCGTTTTTGCTTCTTGAGTGCTTGAATTATGTAGTACTTTAGTTTAATTATTACGCTGACTACAGATGTATTTTTATTTCAGGATGTATTTAAACTCATCATTAATTTGTTTGAGGATCTGGCTGATACTGCAAGTCCATTCTTTTCAAAAAGGGTTAAAGTATTGGAGATAATGGCTCAACTAAAGTGTTGTGTGATAATGCTGGAGATTAACTGCCTTGACCTAGTTCTTGAGATGTTCAATATTTTCTTCTCAGTTGTGAGGTTGAACTTGAGATCAATCTCCTCCCTCTTTGTGTTTGGTCACTTTACTTTTCTGGGCTTATTATCTAATTGGGGAAAAATTGTATTAGCTTATTTTAGATTATAAAGGACACTGTTAAGTTTTTAGCTTATAAAGGATTATTTATATCATCCATTTGTCCTAAATGTTTAAGTTATGTAATACAACAGTTGGTGGGACTTTGGTGGTTGTAGTTTGTAATTTCTTGAGCAACAATTCCTTAATAATTGCAGAAATATGCTATCCGATTTGATTGTTGATTTATTGGTAGAATTAATGACACCTAACCCACTTCACCCTTTTTGCAGAGATGAACAGCTTCTCATTAGTGCCATGACTTCTATAATGATAAACATTTTGTATGAGAGTGAAGAGGCTTTTCAGCAACTATTAGGAGTGGTTTTACTAAATCTTGTTAAGCAAAAAGGGGTATGATTTTTTTAATTCTTTTATTCTTAGTTAATATATGTATTTTCTAATCTTTTTTCATGGAAATAAATAAATGAGCTTTGTAATTAAAAATCAAATACTGAGTGTGATGCAATTTCATTTATTCCCTTTTTTTTCCACTAAAATATGACTATTTTCCAGAAAACACTGTGCTTCATTGTTTTGTTTAGTCAACTTACCTAGTGTATTTTATGTTTAAAGCTTCTAATTTGGTTTGCTTTTGTTTGTAAGGTCTGATGCAAATTATTTGAGCAATTTGATTTTCTCTTTAATTGCTGAGAGTATCATCATTCATAATTATGTAGTAATAGTCACGTTTAGATATTTTGAGTTTTTGTTTTGTCTATTCAGATGTTTTGGGTTTGAAAAGCACTTCTCTATCTGAAATGAAGCCAAACTGTTTCAAAATCTAACTCCAGCAGCTGAATGGCAGGATGGAAATTTTGCTGCTGAAAACCTTGCTGCATCAGTCATCAAAACTTGTGCGCAAGAGGATGAGCTAAACCTCCTAGCTTGTGGGTTTCTAGTTTCTTGTATACACGACAGAGATGCTATGGGCAGTGGGCTTAAACAATATTACTATGAAATTTTCTCAAAAGTTTTCGAGTGTGCGCCTGAGATGCTTCTGTCTGTCATCCCAAGTTTAATTAAAGAATTATCGGTACACACCTTTAATTAATATTTTGAATTTTGCATAAGATGAAACTAGTTGTTTGAAATTGGTTCCTTTATTTTCTAAATGCGCATTCTGTTTTTCTTTTTTAAATGTATTGCTTTCTTTGACTGTATTTGCATTTTACTTTATAGGCTGATGAGGTTGATGTTCGGATAAAAGCTGTGAATTTGGTGGGGAAGCTTTTTGCACTTCAACATCGTGTTGCTCAGAAGTATCCTGATCTTTTTGTGGAGTTTTTGAAAAGATTTTCTGATAAATCTGTGGATGTTAGGATTAGTGCTCTACAATGTGCTAAAGTTTTCTATTTAGCAAATCCCTATGATGGCACAGAATCACGTGAAATTATGAGTAAGCTCTTTGATAAATGTTCTTCATTGATGGTTTCGTATTCAATATTCAATGTCCTGATAATTTCGTCCAACTGAACAGCTTCTGTTGAAGATAGATTATTAGACTCTGATGAACAAGTGAGAAAGCAAGCAGTGTTTGTTGCCTGTGATATTTTTAGTTCAAACCTGAAACTTGTTTCATCCAAATTACTATCTCATGTTTCTGAAAGACTCCGGGATATAAAGGCATGTGTTGTTGAATTTTGTTTGCTTGCTGAAGGAAAAAATAGTGACAATACAGAATTCCAAACATTTGATTATAATGCTTTTACAGATAACTGTTAGAAAGAGTGCCTTGCAAAAGTTGGTAAGGGTATATCGTGATTACTGCAAGAAATGTTACGAAGGTAGCATGAAAATTAGTAATCACTTTGAAGAGATTCCTTGTAAAATTATGTTGCTGTGCTATGATAAAGATTGTAAGGAGTTCAGGTAAGTTTAGGAATTCAAGATTGCTAGTTGATTCAAAATTAGAGTTTTCTTGTTAGAAGTAAGGGTTATTTTTCATTAAATTTCAGGTTCCAGAACTTGGAATTTGTTCTTGCTGATGATCTATTCCCAGAAGATCTTCCTATTGAAGAAAGGACAAACCATTGGATACACATGTTTTCTCTTTTCAATTTTCCTCATGAAAAGGCGTTCAATACTATTTTGGCTCAAAAGAGAAGGTACCAATATCAACACGCTATGAACAGGATCAAAACAGAGTATTGTTTACAAATTGCGCCATTCTTTTCAGGTTCCAAAATGAAATGAAAAACTATTTGGCTACGAAGAAGAAAATGAAGGTAAAAATAAAAGTCGGTGCATTATTTCATAACAAGGTCACCTTTTATAGTGTGTTTTTTGTTGGATAGAAATAAGTGAAATTCTTGATTAAGTTGTTAATATATTGCTGATAATATGGAATACATAAAATCAAGCTAATTATTAATGAGGAGTGGGTAGAGACCAAGGCTTGCTTCTTGTAATCTAAGAGTGATAGATTGGGGAGTAGAAAACAGAGGGTTTGTTACTATAATAATTTTTGAAATTGAGTAGAGGCAGGCCACTTGTAATTTTAGAGTGATTGATTTGGCGGTAACTCTCAAATTTAGATAGAATAATATATTTCTTCTATATTTCAATAATAAGACCGTTGGAATTATAAATATATGAACCTGCTAGTTATTTTAGGAAATATAGAGAGCTAATTCTGAGAAAATAAATTCCTGTAATTATGGGATTGTTTTTAAGTACATAATCCTAGTATTAATAACAAGATAGGCCTGTAATCAAGAATAAACTTATAACCAGGATAATATAAGAAACTTCCTAAAATACATAATGAGTAACATGGTTTTGACACTTCCCTCAAGTTGGTGAGTAAGTGTTCCCCATTCCCAGCTTGGATATAATTCTTTCCAAGTTAATGCATTTCAACACTTTGGTGAGTATGTCTTTAAGTTGATTTTGAGTTGACATATATGGGATGCAAATCAAGCACCGTCTAGCTTTTCCTTCATAAAATGTCTGTCCATCTCAAGATGTTCAGTTTTGTCATGCTGCACTAGGTTATGGGCTATACTAGTCGCAATTTTTTTATTACAATAAAACCTCATAAGTTCATCCCACTTTATCTTCAGGGCTTCCAATATAATCTTCAACCACTAAAGTTCACATATTCCTTAGACCATTGCTCAAAATTTTGCTTTAGCACTTGATTTGGCTACTACATGTTTTTTGCTTCTCTATGTCACTAGGTTTCCACCAAGGAAGGTGCAATATCCAATAGTTGATCTCCTATCCACAACTGACCTTGCATAGTCTGCATCTATATATGCTTCAAGACTTGCACTCTTGTTTGGTTAAATAAAATTCCTCTTTCTGGAGTTCCTTTTAAATACTAAACATTTTAAGAGCTTCTTGTAAATGAGCCTCCTTTGGTTGGTGCATAAATTGGCTTACTAGATTCATAACAAAAGCGATGTCTAGCCTAGTTTGATATAAGTAAATAAGTCTACCAACAAGTCTTTTATACATTTCTTTGTCTACTACAATATCCTCTTCTACACTTCCCAACTTTATGTTTAGATCGATTGGAGTACTCGTTTGTTTGCAAGTTGTCTTCCCTGTTTAAAATATTATCTGAAACAAGTTATCTAACAGTAACTATATGATTACCTATCTATCGGAAAGACTTTATTATGATATTACGACCAAATAGAGCCATATTTACTTTTTACAACTAGCCTAAGGGAGGTGGATTTCCCTAACCATATAAAGAATATTCTGATCATATTTTTAGCCAACATGGAACTATTTTGCGATGGTTCTCTTTATAGTGGGAGAGTCACAACTCTCGAGGTATAATAAAGGTTCAACATGTGCATATGATTGAATTTCAACAATGACAAATTGCTCATCTT
>Ga0209389_1003355_pt1 | contig 12856 bp, 9 predicted proteins | sample CowpearedBW_FD_187526 | JGI IMG/M metagenome (GOLD analysis project Ga0209389, IMG submission 187526) | Root nodule microbial communities of legume samples collected from California, USA - Cow pea red BW (SPAdes) (version 2) | ecosystem: Host-associated > Plants > Roots > Nodule | place: USA... | reverse complement strand
TATACCCTTTAGCAACTAGTCTAACTTTGTTTCTTACTATGTTACCATCTTCATCCATTTTGTTTCTAAAAACCCATTTAGTTCCAATTATATTCATGTCATTACTTATAAGAACTAGAGACCACTCATCATTTCTTGTGAATTGATTAAGTTTACCTTGCATATCAATAACCAAATTACTATCACTTAAAACATCATTCACATTCTTAGGTTCAATTTTAGACACAAATGCAATTTGTTCACAATATGTAACTTTGCGTCGATACTCCTTGGCTAATATCACAAATGATGTTGTTCTTTGATGGTCCTCTAGGTTCAATCCATGCCTTAGGTAAGTTATTGTCTGCAACTATTTTGGTCGACTATTACTTGATCTTGCAATTTTGAGTTAGTTTTATCAAATACAACATGCATGGACTCTTCAAAAGTCTTTAGTCTTTTTTTATAAACTTTATATGCATGACCATGTATAGCATAACCAAGAAAAACACCTTCATCCACTTTAGCGTCAAGCTTACCAAATTGTTCTTGGCCATTATTTAAGATGAAACACTTACAACCAAATACTTTTAGGTGACTCAAAACAAGTCTTCTCCCTTTGAAAAGCTCATAAGTGGTTTTCTTTAAAATAAGCCTAATCAATACACGATTTAACATATAACAAGCTGTGTTGACTGCATCAGCTTAAAAGTACTTAGGTAGTGAGTTTTCATTTAACATGGTCCTAGCCAGTTCTTCAACTAATATATTCTTTCTTTCAACTACTTCATTTTGTTGTGGAGTTCTAGGAGCAGAAAAGTTATGCTTAATGCCATATTTTTCACAAAAGTGTTCAAACTTTTCATTTTGAAACTCTCCACCATGATCACTTCGAATAAACACAATCTTATAACTCTTTTCATTTTCTAAAACCTTGGCAAGTCTTTTGAAAGCATGAAATGTATCATGCTTGGTTACTATAAAAAAAGTCCATGAAAACCTAGAGAAATCATCCACTATGACTAATGCATAAAGGTTTCCACCATGACTCATGGTTCAAGATGGTCTAAATAAATCCATGTGAAGCAATTCCAATGGTATTTCAGTTGAAATAATATTTTTAGGTTTAAAAGAGACCTTGGTCTGTTTTACCTTTTGGCAAGTTTCACATACTCTATCGTTCTCAAACTTGAGTTTTGGTAAACCTTCAACCAACTATTTTCTATTCAGTCGTTTAAAATGTTGCATGTGTATGTGACCAAGACTGTTATGCCATAACCAAGTATCATCCTCTTTTGTAAGAAAATAATAAATGTTAAATGATGCATGATGTAGATCAACAATGCTACCAACATGCATCATAGATAAGACAATGATTAGGTTCAAACACAACTTTAAAACCTTTATCACAAAGTTGGCTTATACTTATAAAGTTATGCTTTAATCCTTCTACCAGAAGTACGTTCTTGATGTTGAATCAAGATCCATTGCTTAAGATTCAGCCAATTGATTTTCAAAATAACTTATTGAATTACTATAAATCATTTCTAAGTGTTCGAAATTAGTTTTTAAATCGGTTGTTTTTTATTCTAGTTGATTAACTTTGTCTTCTAGCCAGTTGTTTAAGCCTTTCAATCGATTTTTTATGACATTAATCTTGTTTGCTTCATTATGAAACCCTTCAAATTCATGCAACAATTGACTGTAGTCATTCTTGTCTAGAGAACTTACTTGACTTGATGAGGATGATTCAGATTCAACCATGAGACATAAGTTGGCTTCCTCACTTTCATCTTGTGATGATCTACTTGTTTAATCATCATTGTCTTCCCAAGCTATGTATGCGCGTCTCTCCTTGTGTTTCTTCTCCTTTTTCTTGTCAAAAATCTTCTCATTTTCTTTGTTAATGTTTGGACCTTCAATCTTGATATGTCATTGCTTTCCACAACTATAACAAGTGAAATTAGAAGAATTTGACTCATTTCATTTGGAATTGTACCTCTTTTGATTACATTTGCTACCTTTCCTTTTGAGATGCTTTCTAAACCTTTTGACAAGTAGATTCAAGTTCTCATTATCACTTGATTCAGCCACATCATCCTCGGGTTCATCATTCCTCTTAGTAGTAGTCTTCAAGGCTATATTCCTCACTTTTTTCTCACTTGACTCTTGCTTATTTAACATATGCATCTCAATTTCATACTCACTTAGCTTGCCAAACAATGCAACAGTAGTCAATGTAGACAGGTCTCTTGATTTTGAAATCGTTGTGAGCTTTGGTTGCCAAAATCTATTAAGACACTTTAACACCTTGATGTTTAGCTCCTCTTTGTCAAATTCCTTACCCAAACCTATGAGATGGTTGACAATGTGAGTGAATCTCTTTTGTACTTTTGTTATGGACTCTTCTTGTTGCATCTTGAGTAACTCATACTCTTGAATCAATGCATGTTTCCTTTCTCTCTTCACATCATTTGTCCCTTCACGCGCCACTTCAAGCACCTGCCACATATCTTTGACACTTTTGCATTGGGAAACTCTAAAGAACTCATCCATGTTAAAGGATGATGTGAGGATGTTCTATGTAGTGTAATCATATTGAGCTCTCCTTATTTCCTCCTCTGCCCACTCTGTACAAGGCTTGTCAACTTGTCTATTATCAACAACATGTTTAGGAGTGTAAAAGATTTCATCCCATATACCTTGGTCAATTGATTCAATGAATATTTTCATTCTAATTTTCCAAAAGAGGTAGTTGATATCACTAAACATAGGTGGCCTATAAATAGAGGCAGCTTCTGCAAAGAGAAGTTGTTTTCAGCCATTTCAAATTGTTCAAAACCATTTTTAGGACCAAACTTGAGTAAATTTAAAGAACCTTGCTATAGATACCAATTGTAAGTAATGAAATGTTTGAAATTCCAAGAAAAAGGGGAATGGGTGGGGGGTTAAATTGGCTAATTAAAATATAAGGTGACTTTTAAAAACCTAAAATAGTTTTCACTTGAATCAAATAAACCACGGAATGGGGATTCAAAATTTGCTTAACTGCACACTTTCAACCGATAAAAAATAGAGATAGTCGATTGATTTCATTAAACAAATACAGTACTATGTTAATCAACAAATTAAATAAAACAAATAGTCAACTAAAAAACTGGAAAAAAGTACAAAAATACGAATTTGTGATTTAAACCGGAAACAACATGAAAGATCAAACAAGATTGATTCAAATGAGTTATACAAACATGAGAAAAGCTTCAAATCATGCTAAAACACACAAGAATATAAAAAAGATAGTTCAATTCAAATTTCTTTAAACTTAAAAGTGCTAAACAAGTGAGAAGACTTAGAGACAAGCAAAATGAACAAGATTTTTATACTGGTTCACTCAAATCTAAGCTATATCCAGTTAGTCAAGGCAACCCGAACTTGAATTTTCCCTATTTCAAAAGATTTACAAAGTTTACAAGATTACAGTTTCAAAATATGCAAAAACTACAATCAATGACTCTTGAATCACACAAGATTCAACACAAGCACACCAAGACTACCCTCACAGACCTGGAAAACCACTAGGTACAACTTGGAAGCTTGAGAAAGACCAAACATGAGCGGTGGCACAACCTAGCTTACCAAACCTCTTCCTCCAAGCTTAAAAAACTAAGCAAAAAGCTCCAAGAATGATCCAAGATCAATATCCAATAGTAACAAATCAAAATCTAAGATAATCTTGATCACATTTGCAGTAAAAATTTGATTTTATGTTGTTTTAGAAAATAATAATAAATTATTTTAGGAAATAATTAATTATGTTAAGAAAATAATCAATTATTTTTATCAAAATCTAGTTTTCACATGTTTCAGAAATAAATTATTCTATGAAATAATTGATTATGCATTTATAAAAAACCTCAATTTGTAAATAGTTGATTATGTTGATTCAAAATGATTTTTTGGTTACATGAAGAACATATTAATTGATTTTATTTAAACATAATCGATTATATTGCATGGTGAAAATGAGAACATATTTAAACATATTAATTAGTAAGCTTACAACTCTTTTAAAAGGGAAGCTTTCTCTCATATATTGCATGGTGAAAATGAGAGCTTGTTATTTTCTGAAATAGTAATTATGAGAGTTTCATACATTACATATTATTTTAAAAAGAGGTGTTCAATATTCAATAAGGGAAAGTGTTCATGCTATAGGTTTCTCATTATATAATGAGTCAGAACAAAAATGACATCTCTTTTATTTTTTTTCATAATTTGAATATGAATTTCATGCACAATGCTTGGTGTGTAGATATAGGTAATTGAGTGTTTTTCATTACCGTTCTAAATCTTCATGAAGTATGTTTTAAATAGTGGTTTGTATATTTTTCTCTTTAGATAAGTGTTTCTTTTTAATTGAATAATTCAATATTACCGTGGAAACCCATTTAAGATTGTTGTGGATATAAATTCATAAATAATCAAAGCAATATAAAAATTCTCTGTGTGTTTCTTTATAGGACAATGATACTTTAACCTACTATTTTTGACCCACTTTTAACCCACTACTTCAATCACCATTAAATCATCACATCATATCACTAAAATGAATCAAAATAAATGATCTAATGGTGATTGGAGTACTGGTTAAAGATGGGTAAAAAAATGTAGGTTAAAATATCATTTTTCTTCTTTATATTGTCTTGTGATTTTGGTATTTTTAAAGTCTATTATCAATGCTAAATAATCTTTCTTTACAGTTTTGAAGATAAAAAACTTTTTAAATTTCATTTTCTCATTTAATTCACTGCTCTGGATTGTATCAAGGCATATGTTTTACATATTTAAACTTTGTTATTTTCATAAACCTTAATTAAAATAATTAAGATTGGATGCCATTTCATAATTTTACTATAATTTCTATACATTAAGTTTAAATATTCTTAAAACTCTAATTAATAAATATATTCTAAATATAAATTTTAAAATAATTATGATAAAACCATCAAGTTTGACATTTTATGTTAATCATTTCAACTATTTAGTGCAACGTTCCATTTAATAGATAAATCCAATTAAATAAAACGTCGCATAAAAAAATATAATATCCAAATTGTACGAGACTTAAAGTATACAGGATATTACAGCCATCCAAATATACTAGAAGAAAACAAAGACACTACATGATGACAGGAACAAAATACAAGAGTTTCAACAGATGACCAAAAGCTTGCTCATAGAGCAAGAGATTTCAATATACTAAAGGTCCTTCACAACATGAGTCCAACATCAACCCATGACCATCAAGTTGCAACATCCCCATTGTCACTGCAACCACCAGGAGTTCCCATATCTGCTCACACCAAGGAATTGGTGATCATTGCAAAAAAGAGAAACCACACAAGAATACAAACACAAGTAAGAAGGGTAAGCTAGAGTAAAAGGTTTTTATCATACAATTAAGCATGAAATTTAAAAGTTGAGCACACATAAATCAACCAAGCATGTGATAGCAAACAAGCAAGACTCTAAGACTCAATTATCCGGATACATATAATCGGTCGGATTCACCGGATGCTTGCACTTGTGGTGACCTCTACTGCTCTACAGAGCCATTGCCAATGAGTTTCACCCTACCACGCACAAGGTTAGCCTTCAAACATCTAAGGCCATTATCCTGCCAAAGACTAGGGCCTCCTGCTACTCTCACCACTTGAGTCAGTATGCTCTACGTGAGACTAACTAACTCTTTAGAGTTTCAAGATGCAATCCTTACTTGAATCCTTACCTAATTATATACACTGAGGCCCCACCATGAAACCTTACTAAGAGGTTCGTGGAATTATGTCCATCACCTGAGGCACTACCATGAGCTCTCACCAAGAGTTCCATGGAATTACGTCCATCACACAAGGCACCACCATGATCTCACCAAGAGATTCATGGAATTACGTCCAATCTATACCATAACCATTTCTCACCAACCAACCATAGATTTTTCATGCATACCAATCTCATGCTAATATCCAACCAACCATCCAATCATGTTTTTCATACGCATATTCATACAAAGTCATCAATTCTAGCCCATAAACCATTTAATACATGCATATTCACACACTTCATGCTTTAAATAGAGTAATTCAATCAATCATGTGACCATTACCAAAAATGGAGAAGAAAAACCACACTTGAGCACGTCCCTGCCTAGTTCTCGCTCAAGCTAGAAGCATTCGCTCAAGTGAGAGGGGTTCTCTCACTTAGGCGAGCTCCTTTCTTCTAGGTGAGAACTCGAGCAGTGGAACAGTGGGGCTTTCATGTTTTTCTCGCTTAGGCGAGACCTCCTCGCCTGAGCGAGATGCCTTCTCACTCAAAACTAGAGCTCGTCGCCTGAGCGACAACTCGTGCAAGCACCTGGGAGGGTTTTTGATACTCTCGCTTAGGCGAGACCCATTCGCTTGGGCGAGAATACCAGATTCTTTCCACTGTTCACGCATGCAAAAATAGGAGTTTACCCAAAACAATGCATAGTGTAGTTTCATACCATCACAAGCACCATACAATCATCAAAAGCACGAAACAGAGTTGAAAAACAAGCAAGATACATTAAAAACACGAAACCCTAGCTTCCCTTACTTGAACAAAGGCTAGTAGACAACAGTAAACACCCAATAGTGAGCACCACAACTCCGAGAACAACTTTTTTAGCTGAAAATATTAACACCAAAACCAAAACGGGGTTACTACGAAGAACGTAGTTGGAAACACGAAAGTAAAGCTAGAGAAGAAAAGATATGGGTTGAATACCAAGTTACGTGGAATAGAAGTGGAGTTCAACTAGCTCGATGAAGAACGAGGTCAAACCCTAGCAGAGCTCTAAAAAGAGAGAAGAGTGAGAGGGAGGAGAGAAACAGTTTTCTGAAGTGCGCAAAATGAGAGGGTTAGGACTGGTTTAGGGGTTTTGGACAATATATAGTTCATTCTACTAAGTGGTGCAAACTCACTTAAGTTCTACATAAAAGTTTTTTTTAAATTAAATCTTACATAAACTTAATTTTCTTTTAAAAATAGTTCATTTTTCCTCCATATAGTTGTGAAGTCAACGTTTCATTTTTAAATTCTATGAATCATTATATAAATCTCTTGAAAATGTATAAGACAATAGTTTAATCATAGAATGTTGTGTAATTAAAACTATATATTGTTGTTTGTTATGGGTTGATTATAGTTTTTTTTTTATAATTATTTTGCAAGAAAAAAAAATATACACCAACTTAATTGTTTATTGAAGGTGTGTTAGGATGTTGTCACTCTTAGAAAATATAATCCATATACAAAGAAGGAACACACTATTAATAATTTATTGGGATAAATATATAATAAAATGGTTGATTTATTTGTTTTAATTGATGTTGGGTGATTTTCTTTTCATAATTTTTCTCCTCTTAAAATGCACAAAATGTTATTTTTTTCCTATCAATATATTATTTTTAAATATATCTTAAGTTCATTTCATAGATTTAACAAACAATTTTTACATAAAATAACAATATTAAACAATTTTAATTTATACTTTTTATGCATAATTTTTAATTTAATTTTTTTAGAAAAACTAATATTGTTTTGGAAATGTACTTGTGCTTGGTTAAGGCTCACTAATGTTGTTCCCACCCACTTGTCACACATCTCCCACTGTTTTGGCAATTTTGCAACAAAAAAACAAGTGTGATGCAATCTCCTCTTTTTCTCTACATAATACACACAAATTATAGGCTATGCTTATCCCTCTTTTTTTCTAAGTTCTATTTTGTTGGGATCTTATCCAACAATACTCTTCAACCAAAGTGTTTTGCATTTGGAAGAGCTTTCAACTTCCAATAAGCATTAAACATACTATTATTTTCCCCGTTTGGATTGTATTGTAGTGTGAAATAGGCTGATGTAACCGAAAAATTACCTTATTCATCACCTTTCTATACCCATATGTCCTTTTTTACTCTTTTGAATTGTTTACCTTTTATCATATGCATTAACTCTTTTTCTTGTGAAGTTTCCCATACCATTCTTCCCCTCTTCCATACTAGTTTCCATTCCCAGTTATTTTCTTTTCACTCCTAGCTCCTCTATTGTATTGTCCTTGCAATTTGATATAGCAAACAACCTAGGGAATCTATGGCTGAGTGGTAAATCTCCAACCCATTTGTCCTCCCAAAACCTAATTGTTCTTCTTGTTCCCACCATCCAATCAATGTTATTATTAAACAATTTATTTTGTTGTCCTTCCCCATATACCTTACGTAAATCACTCCATCACCACGATTCCTCATTCACTACTTTAGTGGAATTAAGATTCCTCCATGATCCATACTTTGATTCTAATACTTCCTTCCACAATCCTTTTCCTCCCCTAATCTCCATTTCTGTTGATTAATGACTATTGGAATTTAACAAATTAAATTATTTTATGCTATTTTTCAGGAAAATAAAAGGTGATGTTGACTGATAGGATTTAGTTGCTACTAGGCATTAAAAGCACTAATATGTTAGTGGTTAGATATGTCGATATTCTCGTGCATTTACGTTCAATTATGTTCAGTTATTTGCTTTATAAGAGCAATAACACTTCTCAATAAAAATTTGCATCTACACATTTCATATTCCTCGTTATCACTTTTAAAATTCTTTATAACTAACAATTTCCATTTTGCAAATAAAGTTATGTTAAACTTTTCTATATCTCTAATGCCCAACCCCCCATCTTCCTTTGACTTACACAAGGTTTCCCATTTTATCCAAGCTACTTTTCTTTCATCACACCCTCATTCCCAAAGAAATTTTCTCTGAATTTTATCAACATGTTAGAAACATTTTCATGGAATTTTGAAGATTGATAAATAAAATAATGGTAAAGCAAAAATAATGAACTTGATTAGGCACATTCTTCCTGCAATACATGTTGAAAAGCACTTCATTTGGAACTATTTGCAATTTTACTCTCGTTCACATGAATTCAAATAAATGAATATAAACTATTTGAGGAAATGCTTCAATTGAAATTACTTCCACCGACTTGTCGTAGTGTGTTCGAAACAAGGCATAACAAAGAAATTATGGTGCTAACTCTTACATCTAATTTTTGTTTATGATTTTCATATGGAAGCGAATTCCTAAATTTCACCTATGAAACTCCACGGTTTGCAATTTCACCAACAAAGAAATATGAAGAGAAATAAATTGATCAAGGATTTGATTAAAATGTCAATAATTATTTAATTGCAGTAAAATTCTTTAATTTTTTAATCTTCAACAATTCAATCACCTTATCAAATAAAAGCCTTTCTAATTCAGTTTTCAGTCCATCCGAGACAGATAAGTTGATTTAGTTCAGAAAATTGAAACTTTTTTAATTATTTTTCTGCACTATATGACCTTGGTTATGTTTATACACGAGGCATAATGTGTTTTATGCCTCGATCCTCAACTAAACTGAAGCAGAATGAGGATTTCTACACCAGTTTTCAATTGAATCAAGGTAGAATGAGGGTTTATGCCTCGATTTTCAATTGAACCAAGGCAGAATGTTCATTCTAAGGACAAAAATTGGGGGAAATTCCACAGATCTTGTTTGCTTCTTTTTCTCCCTCGAACCAACCTTGGTCTTCACATTTTCTGCAAACATCTATCGTTGCTACATTGCATCCTACCGTTGTTGCATCATGTAAGACCCAAACAAAATTAAAAAAAAAATTATTTAACATAAACGCGTTTAAAGGAATCTTTATAGTAATTAATGCATAGATTTATAACAAGGAGCAATGGTAGCTCAAGTGGTTGAGCATGTGAAGTGATGTTGAGAGGACTTGGGTTCAAGTCTTATGTATGTCATTAGTGAGAGATTTAAATTGTTTAATTATTTTGTGTGTGCATGAATGAACATGTGACATGGTGTCAAAATTTAAGAAGTGAATAAAATGTTAAGATATGGAATGGCTTGTTGGTGGTGTACATGCTTGGTAATTGGGTGGATGAGAGTTTGAACCTTGGCTAGCACAAAATAATGCCTTTTTACGTTACAACATTTTTGCTACATTGGTAAGTGATCAGAACCCTAGCTTAACCGTCTGAATGGAAAAAAGAAGGGTGGGAGTTATGGGAATATTGGAGGAAAAAATCCTAGTTAATGGACATTGAATGGCACTTAAAGTATAATTTCGTTTTTCATTAATTTGGTAAAATTCTTAAGTTAAGAATTTAATTAAGGAAGGGAGAGAAGAGTATTGGTGAGGGTATTTTCGTGTGGCCAGATTAGGAGAGTGTTTCAGACCATAAAAATTGAATAAAAGAGAGCTAGGAGTTTTCTAGTGTTAGAGGCAAGGATTGGAACAATTCTGGACCATGAAGGAAATTCTAGAAGGGTTTTTAGAGCAAGGATACCAGGTAAGGGGAGCTGCACTTGTGTGTATTTCATAAAGTATATGTTTTTGTGGTGCTTTTTCTTGTATGATAGCTTTTTCCACTCTCGTGTGCGCAATAAAATCGGGTTTTTCCAGAAATCGACTAGCGGCATTAAAGGCCCGCCAGGCGGTGCGAGAAGCGTTGGTAGTTCTGCAATTGTGGTTGATTTCTATGACATTTTTTAGGGTTTTGAGGAGTTATGTAATCTCTTTATATATATGCTTTATAAATTGTATGAGTAGATAATGTATTTGGATGCTTGAGGTGTATGTAATAGGTATCTGTTCATGAAAAACATTGTTTTTTGTACTTTTTGCGCAGCAGGAACCGTCGGGCGTTGGTTTTATGCCGCCAAGCTCTTAACCTTTAGGCGTTGGGCACCACCGAATTTTCTAGTTTGCGCAATTTTCATAAAAAATTGCATTTCCCAGTTCGTTAACCATCCAATTTAGGTGAAATTTTGACAAGTGATCCATAACATGTTGTTCTTTACTTTAAACGGTTGAGATTTGAATTGGAGGTCTATAGCTAGAGATATATGTTACTCATGATTGTTGGTTTGAATTCCCTAATAGTATTATTTGTAATAGGGCTTAAATAATGGTTTGGTCCTAGTTTTCGTTCAATTTTTTCAATGTGGTCGTACTTTTGTTTTCTTTTTCAATTTGGTCCTAATATTCGTCAATTTTATTCAATTTGCTCCTTTTCGCTAACACCGTTAAAATAGTTAACGAATGTGAACAGTAACCGCCACGTGTCATTTTATTCCTTTTTTAATTTTTTTAATTTAAAAAAATATACACGTGTCAAGCTCATATCATGCCATATGTCATTTTGTGATTTTTTAATTTTTTAATTTTTTTTAATTTAAATTTTTTTTAATTTAAAAAAAATCCACGTGTCAAGCCAATATCATGTCACGTGTCAGAGTCAATTTTTTATATTCAATTTGGTCCCAATATTCGTTATTTGTTTTCAATTTGGTCCTAATTGTTTTTTTAAATTTAGAATTTTTGTTCCTCTCCAAATTGAGACAAAATTTAATCTGTATATAAATGTTATATGGATATTCTTATTAAAATGCATATTTTTATTAAATATTTTTAATTTAGAATTAGAATTAGTTTAAAATTAAAACGAAAAAAAAGCAATAACACCATTAATTTAAAATTTTAAGAGGTTAAAAATATTTAATTTTATGAAGATGTGTGATTGATGAGTATGTTTTTGGTTGTACTTGCTTAGCCTTGTTGAATATATAAATCTATATATGTTAGCTCGAATGTATGATGTTATAAGTGTGTGAAAAAAGGCCACTATTGATGATATCACTATGACCAAGTGTTGCATGATCATGATGGGTTTTGGGCCAGTATGGGAACATGATAATCATGCTTTAAATGTAATGGGATTGCGGGGGCATGCAGAATAAGTATATAGCTTTGATTGTGTCATACGTGGTGTATTAGTTGTGTAATTGTGCAATTGTATCAATTCGAATATATGTGAGTTAAATGACTAAGTGTTGATGTTAATCTTAATTTGACATAGGGAATTGGTAAAAAAGGGGTTCCTATAGTTATTGAATGAGGTAAGACTTATGCTTTGTATGAATAAATGAGTTATGTGTCTCTTGTCTTATTATTTCATAATTCCATATGACCATGGTTTACTCTTGGGTTCAAATTGAATGTTGGCATTGATTTAAGATGTGAGTATATATGAATTATAAAAGAGAGGAATGTGTGCTTATACTTGAAAGATGCATATATGTTGTGATGTTGTAATTTGGAGTATATGAATGCATATTTTGATTTTTGGATGTTTGACAATTGAATGGTTGAATGCTAGGAACTGAATTAAAGTACCTAAAACCAGTAGTGTCACATTACTAGTGTAGTGCTTGGCGGTGCAGAGTGGACTACCAGGTGATAGTAGGAAACAGGGAAGTCTTGTGTTGTGGCGCCCGGTGGTGATGTGGAACCGCCAGGCGGTCTGTAATGCCATTTTGCCTGACGACACTTAGGTTGCGCCAGGCGATGGTGCAGTGGCAAGGTGTAACATCCCGACAGGATATTACGGATTTAAATAATAAAATAAAGAAATATTAAATAATAGTCAATTAATGAAACCTCATTTCCCAAAAATGCAGAAAATTTAAAACTTTATTACATTTAAAAAGTATCTCAAATTCAACTTATAAACTCAATTATAAATTAAATCCATGTTCATAAACCAAATATTTCAAATCTGAAAAATCCATAATAAAAATAAATCTATAGAAAATCTCACAAGCTAGCCCCACTCCGGCTCTATGCCTTACCAAATCCACTTACAAAATCATCTGCTCACGTGTATCGCATACACGATCATTGCCAAACACAAGCATATAGGGTGAGCTAACAATAAAATAAACATATAT
>Ga0209389_1003354_pt1 | contig 12857 bp, 9 predicted proteins | sample CowpearedBW_FD_187526 | JGI IMG/M metagenome (GOLD analysis project Ga0209389, IMG submission 187526) | Root nodule microbial communities of legume samples collected from California, USA - Cow pea red BW (SPAdes) (version 2) | ecosystem: Host-associated > Plants > Roots > Nodule | place: USA... | reverse complement strand
AATAATATAAAATCAAATAGTAAATACAAAATATTACATAAAGAGTAATGAATAATATGATTATCAATCATATGAGTAATTGTATAAATCAATGGACGACCATTAATTCATAACAAAAACGAAAATTTTAAAACTATATTCATAAAAACAATTCTTTGTTGTTTATTAGTAGCGTTAAGACAATTTTATAGACTAATTCGTACAAAAAATAATTTTAACTTGGAATTTTTTTTATATATTTTCAAATATAAAAAAATTGTGAATATTTTTGTACTACTATTTGTCGGTATCAAGGACAAAGGAAGGTTAAATTGGTCCAAAAGATAGTTTTCAATTTAAAATGCACAATATTTCCCTTTTCAGGATAATAAGAGTAGAAAAAATATAGTTAAAGAATAAACTTCCTAAAAATTATTAATCAAGGTTCTTAATATATATTAATAATTATTAAGGTTGATGAATAATCCATATTGATGAATCATTCCTATTTGTATCATAAGGTCGATCAACATCTCTAATCAGACAGCCCAAGGATAAGCGGTTGAAGACCGCCCATTATAGGCGAACAATTTAAGTCGTGACTTGTTGATGTGGTAATTTCTCCAAAGTGATATTAAAAGCTCAACAACCGAACGACTCCAAAGATAAACGGTTGAAGGTCATCCGCAATGGCCAAACGGCTTCGGTAGCAAGTAATTGAAAATCACATTGAGATCTTTCTTGATGTGAACGTCGGTGACACCGATCATGACTTGTCATTCTCATCCAACTATTTGGCGCAAAGACACGACCGGTCAAAGCACGAATGCTCGGCAGCGTTAATCGGGCGGATCCAATAGATAAGATTTGTAGTTAAAGTAAAACAAGTTAGTAATCAGGTTTAAAATACAATTGGGACTCAATTAAGGAAACCTTAATCACTGACCCATATAAAAAACTATAAATAGGAACCCAAAGTATGTTGGTAAGGACTTTTACTTTGCATTTATTACATCATTAATTGTTTACCCCGAACGGAATTGAACTGACTTAAGAAACGAAGCCTAATTGAAAGGTACCCCGATCGTCTGGACAACCAAATGGGAGAGAGAAAGAACACCGAATAGGAGGAGAAAAGCGGAACCAAGCGACAACAGAGGAAAAGGAGATTAAGCGAGTGTTTTAGATAGGCGTTCAGTCTAGAGATGGCAAATAAACCCGCCCCTGTGGGTATTGCCTGAACCCGTCCCCGTTTTGACGGGAAATCCTCGCATTGACTGGGTATGGGTATGGGTATGGAGAATCCCCGACTTTTACAATTGGGTATGGGGATGGGTATGGAGATGTACATATCCCCACCATAATACCTATCCCTACCATTTTTATGTTTCACATTTGAATATTTCTATTATTTTTTAATATTTTTATTTATTGTATATTTTCCTTCCACATGAGAATATTTAATACTCTCAATTTAAGTGTTTAATAGCATAAACTTTTCATTTACTAAGTAATATAAAAAAATATTCTTTACTTATTATTATTATTTATTTTTGTTTCATTTGAAGAACTATTTTGTTTCGCTAAAACAATTTTCGTTATCTCTCAACCATTGAATATATATGTTGATATTTGAAAAGCTTTCTTAGATCTTTAAGGTATTTTTAATCTTATCATACCCTTAATTATACATTTCTTTTTCTTTGTTCAATTTCTTTCAATAGTCTCTCAAATTGTTTTTAAGACACACATTTGTTAATTTTTTAATATTTTTATTTGTTGTTTATTTTCATCATGTAGAATACTATTTTGATATATTTTATCTAATTATTTTTTATTTTCTAACTCATTATTCATCATACTGTAATTTTTTTCACTATAATTGTATAAATAACTTTTCTTTACTACAATATAAAAATTTAATTTAATTGCCATGAATATTTTTTATCACCATCCAACATATATTGGAGTTCAAAAGATACAATATTTATGTCAAAATTTTTTATTATGTTTATTATTTTTTTTGCGTCATTTTGATCAAGTGATGTATTAGAATTTTTATTGGTGTATAAAAAATAGATTCATTAGAATTTAAAAAATTGAAGTAAACAAACATTTAAAATATATTAATTTGAATATTTTTTTCCTTTCATATTTTTTTAAAAATAGTTTTAAATTTTATCAACTAGGTTTCATTAATGTTTGCAAATTTAATAAATGTTTTGGTTCTCATGAAATTTTATTTGGTATTCTAATCTAAAATGTAAACAATTATAATTTATTTCAAAGTATTTGATATTGAAGAAACAATCATCCTCCTAATATGGAATATTTGATAATATTATATTTCGTTTACCGTAATTTTTTATTATTTTATAAAAATTAATTAAAATTAATGTTGAAGTAGTAAAATAATGGGTACAGGTATGAGTATGAGATTATACCTGTTACCCGGTAGGGATGGGATGAGACAAAAGTTTGAAACCTGTTGGATTTGGGTATGGGGATGGGATGAATTTTTTCTACGGGGATGGCACTAGTGCAGAATTCCCATTTTACCTCGCCTTATATGCCTCGGTTGGCCAAAAACCGAAACATATAATGGCGCGGTGGCATTTTTGCAATTAGAGCCAAGTTTTAGGCCTCGGTTCTCCAAATACTCGAAGCCAAAGAGCGGTATAGGCCCCGGTTCGCTCAAAACCGGTGCCAAAAAGGGGTATAGGCCTCGGTCCAGTAGGACCCGAAGCCAAAAAGTGGCTGGAAGTCAGGGGTATAGGCCTCGGTCCAAGGAGACCCGGTGCCAAAAGGGGGTCAATGGCTTCAGTTCCTCTAACAACCGAAGCCATAGGATTTATTTAGGGTTCAAAATTCACAAAGCCTTCTTCCTCCCCGCGCCGCCTCTGCAATTCCACTTTCTCTCTCTCCGCGAAGCCCTTCCTTCACTTTCCCTTTCTTCCTCCTTCACTGTCCGCATCCCGCGCCGCCGCGCGGATGGCATGGTGGTGGTCACGGACACGGGTGCAGGCAATGGATCTGTGTTTGCTCTCGCTGATGCAATGGAGGTGTTGGTCGCAGTTGCAGATCTGCACAGCGTTGAGGATCGTTCGAATCTGGCTCGCGTGCGGTTGCAGGTCCAGACAGTGTTGTTGCTGTTGCGGAACGCAGGCTACTGTTGCGATGCCGGAACTCGCGGTCACGGTGGTGCTGCTGAGCGTGACGCGGTGGCTTCCATGGAGGTTGGCCGTGGTTATGGTTCGTTGCAGGTGGCGCGGTGGCTGACAGCGAACATATGCAGATCTGGTTCGCTCATGGCGAGGAAGATGGTGGTGGCTGCTGCGTTTCGTCGGCGACGCGTTACAGAACACTATGGCTTCGGTTCATTTAGAACCGAGGCATAAAAGGAACTTTATGGCTTCGGGTAACGACCGAGGCCAAAAGGGGTGCCTTTAGGTCTCGTCCCAATATGCGTCGGTTGCAGACCTGAGGCAAAATGAGGAAAATAACCGGGGCAAAAAGCCCTTACTGCACTAGTGTGGGTATGGGATAGCGGAACCCGTCCTCGCCCCGCCCTATTGCCATCCCTTGCTATTGGTGATTGTATGGTGTTTAAAATGATATGAACATATACCGTGCATTGTTCTTGATGAATCTCTATGTTGGCGTGCGGGAACAATGGAGGAAATATGGTATTTTCGCCTAAGCGAGTGGATCTCGCCTAAGCGAGAGTATAAGAAACCCTCCCAGGTGCTTGCGCGAGTTGTCGATCAGGCGACGAGCTCCAGCTTTGAGCGAGAAGCCATCTCGCTATGGCGAGAAGGTCTCGCTTAAGCGAGAAAACGTGAAAATGCCACTGTTCCACTGTTTGAGCTCTCGCCTAGGCGAAAGGAGCTCGCCTGAGCGAGATAACCCCTCTTGCCTGAGCGAGACCTTCTAGCTTGAGCGAGAACTGGTGTAGGAATTGCTCTGTTGATGTTCTTTGCCTTGTTTTTGGTTGTTGGTTGTATGATTGGTTGGCAGTACCCTATTTAGAGCACAAAGTATGTGAAAATGCATGTAATATCTGATTGTATGGGCTGTAATTGATGAATTTGGTATGACCTTTTGTATAGAATTTGATTGGATGGTTGGTTATAAATATTGGCATGAGATTGGTATGCATGATAACTTTATGTTTGGTTGATGAGAGATGATTTTAGTATGGTTTAGGACGTAATTCCATGACCCTCTTGGTGAAAGCTCATGGTGGTGCCTCATGGTCAAGACGTAATTCCATGACCCTCTTGGTGAGAGCTCATGGTGGTGCCTCATAGTCAGGACGTAATTCCATGACCCTCTTTGGTGAGAGCTCATGGTGGTGCCTCATGGTTAGGACGTAATTCCACGAACTTATTAATAAGGTTTCGTGGTGGTGCCTCATTATATAATTAAGTAAGGATTCAAGTAAGGATTGCATCCTGAAACTCTAGAGAGTCAATTAGTTTCATGTAGAGCGTACTACTCAAGTGGTGAGAGTAGCAGGAGGCCTTAGTCTTTGGCAGGATAATGGCCTTAGATTTTTGAAGGCTAACCTTGTGTGTGGTAGGGTGAAACCCATTGGCAATGGCTCTGCAGAGCAGTAGAGGCCATCACAAGTGCAAGCATCCAGTGAATCCGACTGATTATATGTATCCGGATAATTGAGTCTTAGAGTCTTGCATTGTCTGCTATCAGATGTTTGGTTGATTTTTGTATCTTTGGCTTTTAAATAATATGCTCAATTGGATGATAAACCTTTTTCACTATAGCTTACCCTTTATGTTTGCTTGTGTGTGGTTTTCTCCTTTTGCGATGATCATCAATTTATTGATGTGAGCATATGTGGAAACCCCTTGTGGTCATCAGGGTGATGGAAACTCCGTTGTGTAGCTTGTCTTAGGTCGGATCCCCTTACTCTGAGTTTTCTTTTAGGGTTGTGGCCTATGTATTATCTTGCTCCTTGAGCATATTTTTTTGGATACTGTTAAACTTTTATCCCGTTTGGGTAATGGCATCATGCTGTGCTTTGGTTTCTTTCCTAGCAACTTTCAAATAACTGTAAGGAGTGACTTATACACTCCATGACTTTGTTCTTTATGCTATTCTTCGTGATGTTTCATTTAATTAAGATTATTTATTAAATGGGACGTTGCACAAACAAAAAGCTGAGAATTTTAATTTTAATTTAAATATTGATGACTTCAGTAATAAAGGACAAAAAATATTTCATTAGATATGTGTGATTTCTTTATAATTATAATTATGTTAAATTACATACTTATTTTTGTTGTATTAGTGACAATGAAAAAATATATAGTTGTCAAGATCTGCATTGATAAGTTATACCATCATTCATTATAATGGGATACACTTACCTAGAACTTTTGTTATGAGGACTTTCGATAAAGAGATCAGTATCGACTCTAATACCACTAATGGATCTTTTGAATAATATTCAAATAATAGATTCAATAAGAACAAAACATAAGTCAAACATGTTGGTGCAATATGGCTCTAAAAGGAGGGGGTTGAATAAAGGTTGTAAACATTTTCAAAACAGTTTGTGTAGACATACTATTGCAAATAAATTAATGTAAAGAGCAAGGCAAAGAATTTATACTGGTTCACCTCCACCTAAGGTTACGTCTAATCTCTTAAGCCATTTGCTTAAGAAATTCACTAATCAACACTTTTGACTAGCGCGAGTATCAACCTCTTCGGGTTACAATGAGTATAAACCTCTCAAAGTATCACGAGTTTAACCCTTTCCAGGAAACACAAGCATAAACCTTTCCAAGTTACAACAGGTTTAGCCTCTCCTAATATCCTTTCTCAATCTCTTCATGAGATCAAAAACTCATAGTCACAATGATAAAAATAATCTCTCACGAAGGAGAGTTACAACCACACTCACAGGTTATAACTTCACTCAATGAAGGATTTACAATGACTTTTACTCAAACCAATATCAGCCTATACAAATATATGAGTATGACTTAACCCAATAGTTGAATTTTACTTGTTTTTGCAGGGATTATAAAGAGGCCTAGGAATCAATGAGATATATTTTTGGATTGTATAAATAAAGATAAATTTGTACCAATTCCCTTATTGAATAATGATATGAGTAAAATAGCTATTGGTATTTTTGGTGATGTCTTTCAGGACATGAAAATGAATCTTTTTATTGTTAAAAAGGTTTTTACAAATTTAAGTTGTGTTGTTGCATACATGTTGTCATTTCTAGTGATTTAATAAATTGAAAATGCATTTCAATGAAGTGGTTACAAGAAAGTTGTCTTTTGTAAGGGGAGTTTTGTATCACGTGAGTGAAAAACTATGTTTGATCACTCTTATTTGTAGTATGAATAACTAAAAAAGATGGTGATTTATCTTAACTTTATTGGTGATTGATATGGATTAATTTCATTTCATTTTAGAAATTGAAATCTTAGTGTCTAGCATTAATTTCTACCTTTTATGTTTGTCGACTTTCATGAATAAAATCAACCCTTGCATAGCTTTTATTCTTGTTTAATCCTTAATTTAACCTTGTTTTTGTAATTTGTTATATTTTAACTATTTTAAGAAAGTTATGCCTGTAATCCTCATTTATGAGTGTTATAATAAGCAAATAGGAAGCAATTTGGTGGAGCTAAACATGCTAGAATTCAAGGAAATATGATTGGACAACAAAGAATGCATTTGAGGAAAAATGCTTGTGTTAGGCATCATAAGAACCATGCCTAGAGCCACAAACAAAAAGACCAAACACAATTGCCAGGGTGTTGACAAGGTTTTCTTAACAACCAATTTCCAACAAGTGCACTGGTCCATAGTAGTATCAACAAGTTTCATATTTGTAGGGATTTAGCAAGTATATTCATAGTTTTTTTTAGTTTTTTGGATTTGGATAAAAAGTACATTTAAATATAGATAATAATATATTATATAGATTGAGTGGAGTGAGAGTATGATTGGATTTCATCTTATCTTCTTCTATTGCACCACTACTATCTTGTCTATTTAATATGCAAATCATTCAATCTAATAACTTTCAAACCTAATGTGATTCCTCTAGTCTTGGTTGAATGAATTTCTGCCTTAAGTGCAAGACTCTTTTATCCAACCTATTCTCTAGGTCATGTGGAAGCCCTCTAGCAAGAGTGATATGATTTGATTGGACCATAGTTTGAGATAATTTTACAACTCAATCCAAACTAGTTAAATAGATGAGTTGTTAATTCATCATTAAGCATAAATCAAACCACAGATTATTGGATGAAAGCATAAATAAATATCCAATAAGTAGGAGTACAAAGAATTAGAACTTATTACATCTAACCTCAACACAAGAGAGTTCAGTTACTTATAAAATATTGCAATACAATTTTAGCAGCATATAGACATAGGATTTACAATAAGAGCATCTCTCTATAGCCTCACATACCTATTTCTACTTTACTAATACTATACTGCTTGTCCACTCAATGCTTAAAATGAGGAAATGAGGTCTTTATTTATAGAATTTTTTGGGGTGCTCATTTGTGGAAGTTTCCTTTTATGAAGGGTTTTCTTTGGTCTTTGCCGCCTCTTTGGCTGAGTAGCAATTTCTTGTGGCTCAGTCATGCACCGCCTTAAGTACTAAACATCATTCTCTAGTGGCTCGGCTATGCATTGCCTTAAGTGTTGAGCACCATTTTCTTATGGCTTAACTGCAAAAGTCACATTTTAGATCTTTTCTTCACCGCCTTACTATCACTCAACTGTTGATTTTGGGGTTCGGCTGCATCATCTTTAATTCATTGAGAATCTACTACAAAATCATCAAAAATTCATTAATTTCCTGATTTTCTTCTTCTTAGTACCTCATTCTGTTATTATAATCTAAAAGAAGTTGTTTACTTACAAAATATGATCAGTTAAAGCATGATACATGTCAAATTTGTGTGAAAATTTTACATATTCTAGACACTTATCAAGTGTCCATTGTCGGGCGACACAAGACTCACTAGGAAAGTACCAAAATGAGCCTTGTAGGGGTAGGCTTGTTGGGCTATCAAGATAGCTTGTCCAGTGAGAAAAAAAGTCGGAGAGCAACAATATTTACCATTCTTTGGGCGAGAATGTGTCGCTAGGGGTATTTATTCATGTTTCTATGAGTGTTTGTTAGGTAAACTTAAATGGAATAAAATTAAACACGTTGTTTTATGGGTAGTTAATTTATTTAGGAGTTTTTGTGTGTTTTAGAGTGCAATGGGTTTATTGTAATGGTTAATATGTAATAATTATGTCTTGATGGAAGAGTTTAAGACTTGGAGATGAAAAGCCAAAATAGAGTCTATAAATTGTAGTGTTTTGTTTACATAAAAGATACAAGGAAGTGAATAAGTTTATTCACATAAAGGTTTATTTGCCAACAAAGTGGTATTAGAGCCTTTTAGCTTGAGTGTCTGAGTGAGAAAAAGGAAAGACAGCTAGAGAGCTTAAGTGTTTGAAAAAAAGGAAAGTGAGATGACCAATCTTACAAATAGTGTATCCCTGCCTAAGTTGAAAAAGATGGTCAACTATGACAATTGGAGCCTTAAGAAGAAAGTTCTTCTTGACTCCCAAAAAAAATGGGAGGTGGTTGAAGATGGTTTTGAAGAACCAACCAACACTACGAATTGGTCAAATGTCTAGTTGAAAGCATTGAAAGAAACGCGTGTGAAGGACAAGGCAACTTTGTGCATCTTGTACCAAGATGTGGATGAGTTTGGCTTTGAGAAGATTACAAGTGTCAAATCTTCAAAAGAAATGTAGGAAATTCTAGAAAATACGTATAAGGGAGATGACCGAGTGAAGCAGGTGAGACTTCAAAATCTTAGAAGAGAGCTAGAGAGCATGAGATTGAAGAAGATGGAGGGAGTAGCCGAGTACAATACTCAGGTTGAAACCATGACGAACCAACTCGACAGAAATGGAGAGGTGTTGCCAACTAGCTGAGTGGTGGAGAAGATTTTGAGGTCATTGAATGACAACTTCGAGAATATGTTGTGCGTGGTTGATGAGTCCAAAGACCTATCAACGCTCTTGGTTTAAGAGCTTGTCGGATCCCTTGAGGCACATAAGCAGGGAAAGAAGAAGTGGGAGCCACTTGAAAAAGGATACTCCAAAAAGTTATAGGAAGCAGTCCTAGTGGTAGAAGCTAATGATAAAAAGAGAAAGAACAGCCCTGCAAATAAAATTGGCATGAAAGAGGACGAGGTCAATGGAGAGGAGGTCGGTCAAGTAACTCAAATAATGAGTGCTTTTGTAACATCCAGGTCAAATATTAATAATTTAATAAAATAAGATATAAGAATTATAACAATCTCGCATTTAAATAAAACATATTTCCCAAAATGCGGGAAAGTTTAAAACTTTATTAAATGCCTCGAAATTCAAAATACATAGATTCAACTCCAAGTTTACATAATTCTGAAACTGATAATAAATCATTGTTTACAAAAGAGTAAAACAAAGATAGTCCATAAAGAAATTCCCATACTAGCCCCTCTCTGGCTCTAAGCGTCACTAGCTCCATCTGCTCTAATCACCAAACACAAACAGATAGGGTGAGCTAACAGTATAAATAACTCATAATCAACATAAAGAGTACACACACACCCATCAAAGAACCATTATCCTCTAACACCAGAAAACATGACAACCGTCACGTTCATAGTCATTCTACGTCTCTAGATGATGACCTTAAGATATCCATTGCTGCTAGAAGCCACAACTCATGGTTCCACCATCTATAAGCTACTATTCGTAGACACACATGCGAGACTAACATGTTACGGACCACCATCTATAACGCCAGATGGAGTTCCCAATACAAACCACAATTCGTTCTCTCGACACAAGACTAGCAACATCACTAGCCACAACTCGTGGCTGCCCAATCAAGTGGAGACCATCCGTACGAGCCACAACTCACACATTCACACCGGTTACCAATATCACCAAGCCACAACCGGGATTGTGTTTACCCTCTATCCCGAGCCACAAATCAAGGGATATCATTTCGAGCCACAACTCAAAGAATGCTCCAACAAATCTCCACCCTAAAGCCATCATACAAAGCATTTGTAGGTAACTTAAAACGTTTTGAGAACTACAACCCTCAGACCCCAACTTTCACTTCTTCCATTTTTTGCCTCCTGATTCTACACATTTTCGATGTTATCCTTAAGTTGATACTTGCTGCCACGAGTGACAACTCGCCCCTCCGACTACAAGCCACCACCTGTAGTTCACATGTGAGAATTATCCAATTATAGACTATGATCTGTAACACTGAATGGAGATCCCTAATACAGACCACAATGTCTATTCGTCACGAGACTACCAGCTTCACCAGCTACAATCGTGAAGAGCAATCAAGTGAACCATCCGTACTAGGCACAACTATCATACTCATACTAGAATTTCAATGCCATCAGGCTCCAACCTAGAATGGCCACATGTTTACTCCCCATTACAAGCTACAACTCGTAAATGGGCCCCTAACAAGTCATCTCATAAAGGCTTCCATCCAAAGTTTTGTAGAATCCTCCTAGGCAAACCCCCTATACACTCGACATCGTCTGGCGCAACTCTAGCGTCACCAGGCGAAACAATGCTCCAGACCGCTTGGTGAAGAACCCCATGTTGCTAGTCAACCTACTATATTTGGTCAATACCCAAAATTTCGGACAACCGCCTAGCGGCTCACTTGTGTCGCCTGGCATTGTGTTCTCCCAAAGCTTACCCCGTGACGCTAGGTGCCACACCAGTAGTGTCAATGTTATTGGTTTTTGGCACTCCACAACAGGTTCGAATGAACCTACCCACAATAGCAATCTATTCATTTTACAATAATTTCACATGCATTATGTCAAGCGCACAATTTATCATCCCTACATGATCATGCACTTTAAAGACTTCCAAACCCGCAATCATTTGTATCATATATCTCCAACTACAAATATCAAAACCAAATCTTTTTGCATTTTTAAAAACATTTTTGGATCGGGGCCATCTGTCACAACCGAAATCGCGACGGGGTAACGAACCAAAAAAAAATTTTGTAAAAAGAGGTTTTTGAGTCACCACCATAGTTATTATAGGAAACTATGGAAAACCATAAAAAGGAGCAAGGTCTACGAAAACAGAATTTGGGGGTACGTGAGTTAATTACGTGTAAGGAAAGTGTTAGCACCCTATAACGCCCATCCTAAGACGGTACCTTTAATTAAAATACAAATTGATGTGGTCTCCTTTAATTGTTTATTTAAAAAAAACAGATCAAAGAAAAAAAACGATAAATAAATTAATAAAATAAATTAATAAATAAATAAAGTTAACAAAGAAAAACAAAGGAAACAAAAAATATTTTTTTGTTTTTTAGGCCCGACAAGGATTACTCCTTGATATCACTTTTTTTTAATATTTGAAAATTTTGTATTTTTTTAGTAATCTTATAGAAGAGCGAAAGTATTAAGTACTAAGACGACGCGAGCGGTCACACGAGCACTTATACATTTTAAAAGTTAAAAGGGTATTTAAATTATTTATTTGTTATTACTTCCTTTAAAAAAAACTTCCAAAATAAGACATTGATACCCAAAAATGTGACTATTATATATCCACAATTTATGAAAACATTAGGAAAATAAATAAATAAAAGATTAGGAAATAACGTTTAGGATTAAACATATTATTTTAATATGAAAAATTTTTACAACCCTTAACATGAAAATAAAAATATGGCCCAACATATTCATACAATGTTAAAACATGATATCTCTCACTTATTCACGCAACAACGTTCACAACCCAATGCAATCAACAAACATTAATTATAAAACTAATGAACCCAAAAATGCATGACAGTAATATTTTTTCCATATCAAAAAGAAATAGTGAAGACATCAAATTCAACCAAGATCAAAAACACATCTCGAGAAATACTGCCTAATACAATAAAAAAATAATTTTGTGAACCTGAACGGGAGATCGGACTTACAATAGTTGCGTTGGAACACCAAGAAGCACATGGGGGTGGCGATCGAAGGTGAGTGGGTCTTTTATGTGCGAGGGTTAAAAGAGAATGTGTGCTTAGGGTGAGAGAGGTCTCTAGAAATTTTTGAGAGAGAAAAAATTCTCCTTTCTTTTTTTTCTGATGGGTTTATATACACAACATTATAAATCTAATGTAATATCGTAATAAAGGTTTGTCTTAATTACAACGAACTTTAAAAGGTAAGAACTGGTCTTAATATTATCACATTTTGGGAATCAAATCATAGAAAAAAAAATCAGAGCACAAAATCAAACATGATCAGCAAAAATGATTCTAATTAGTAAAAGAGATATTGCTTTGAATCATATTACTACTTTCTTTATCTAGAAAAAAAAGGGTCATAAAATCAGAGCACAAAATCAAACGTGATCAGGACAGACTAATTATAATTACAAAAAGATATTTTTGAGAAACATATTACTATTTTCCTCATCTGGAAAATGAGATGTCATAAAATCATAGCACAAAATCAGAGTAAATAATTCTAAATATTAGAACATATTCTATTTCTAATTATTAGACTAACTTCTTAATCTGGAGCAGAAACGATAAAGCATAGAGTGGGGGTGTGAAAATAAAATTTTGGGCTGCCATTAGTTGCAAGAAAAAACGGTGTGGGTGTAGAGAGTATTTTGGGCTAAAATAGAAACAAAGTCTCAAAAGAAAATACATAAGAGGATTCTATTTCTTTTTATTTATTTATTATTATTATTATCCTATTATTATTATTTAGACAAAGAAAAAAAACCAAAGAAAAACTTATTTACTTTTT
>Ga0209389_1003349_pt1 | contig 12864 bp, 13 predicted proteins | sample CowpearedBW_FD_187526 | JGI IMG/M metagenome (GOLD analysis project Ga0209389, IMG submission 187526) | Root nodule microbial communities of legume samples collected from California, USA - Cow pea red BW (SPAdes) (version 2) | ecosystem: Host-associated > Plants > Roots > Nodule | place: USA... | reverse complement strand
ACATTGTTGGAGACACTAGAAAAGTGTTATTTGACAAGGGTAAACAATGGTGGAGTAAGTAATACCTCGTGTTAACGATTTCATAGTTAATATACTAAATAAAGAACTTTTAATTGCAAAATTGCTTTTGACATGAAATATTCAGGTCTTTATTTTCTACCAAACTTCCATGTGTAAATGTAATTAGTGGAGGAACATGATTGAAGATTTAGAAGAGTGGATTAACTTTTCGAACTTTTTTTCACTGTTACTGAGTATATAGTGTTGAAGAGGTAGTGTGGTGCTTACCCCATTTTGCTTGGGTTTTAAGAAAAAAATAAAAAAAATGTATCAACAACATTTTAATAAAATATTATTCAACAATTTTTTTTAATTTAAAATACACATTTATTTCATTTACTTATGTTATGTTAAAAATTGAGTAGTTCAATATTTCAACGAGAGCTCTACAAGAAACTCAACGAGAAGTTTTTCCAAAAAAAATCATGCGCAAGAGTTAATAATATATTAAAAATTTAAATATGAGTCAAGGTCTCACATTAATTAAAAATAAAAAAATTGAACAGTATATAAGAAAAAAAACTCGTAAATTTATTATCTTAACATTTTATATTGAAGTGATGTTAATCTCTTATGAATTGGACTCATGCATTGGTATTATCTCTTTATAGTAAATCTTTATGGAAAGACTCATGTGAAATCAAAGTTGAAGATTCCTCTTGGTTAATATGCATGTGAGAGATGTCTATGACTGTGGATATCCATTTTGGTTAGTATGCATGTGAAAGATGCCTATGGCTACATATATCCTCCGATCGGTGATGGAGAAGGCAATAGGTAGTAGGTATCATGGTGCTATTGAGTATAAGCATGACAGTGCTGGAGAAGTCGAGGAAGTGAGGTAAAGGTTCCTCTGCCCCATAGTCATGTTTACAATAACAGTAAAGGTTAAAAAATATTATTCATAATGACATTCATCTTCGTTTTTGTTCCTATATGAAGGGTTTTAAACTAGTCCATGTACATGCAATTGATTTTAACATTGTCCCGCTGAGGGTTGTTGTTTTAAGATCGTGAGAAATGCATGCCACTTATTACGGTGCATGGGGACTAAATTCATAGAACAAACACAATATAAAAGGAGGGTCTAATTGCATGCCAGTACCTGTCATCAATAGAAATTAGAAATATAGCACTCCATCTGTTGCATGACACAATTTCAACAGAATAATAACAGATAATGGGGGCATAATCTGTTGTATGATACACCTGTGACTCCACAACACGACAGCCTTCACTTCTGAATGTTTCTCATTTGCATGGATTTTTTTATCTTGTTACTTCTGCCGAAAACGTAACACCTAGTCTTTCTTATAATTTTATCGGTTTCTAAACAAAAAATAAATTAACATTTTATTAAAATATATGGCAAACAAGACACAAAATGCCTATCGGTAATAATCATTTCACAGATTGCTCCCTGGAACTGTGAAGTTACAACCATCTAAGCTATACATTGACTCTAATTCTGGCTATATTACAAGTAGCAAGGACACAACGATCCCTGTGAATATCATCCCAACTAGCACAGCATATGTTTCTTTCATACCATATGCTATTACAAAATTGAGTATAGAAATGCAAAGAACACGGACAAGCTTGTATTTGCTGATTAGCAATAGCAAATCTTGCCCAGATTGCCAAGTGAGCAGCAATAACCGGCAATTACTCTTTGAGAACTTATTTACTTCTTGCACAAAATGTGTAGCCCCGAGTACTGATAGAAGGCAACCATTTTCATAAACAATGGTCCTACTTCTTTCGCTGTTTGTGTTTAACTTTCACAATTCTTCGGCCGGATTTGTCACCACCACCTGTGCCCAATGAGAAACTCCCTCCTAGACTGCCAGAAGTCTGAAAAGAAGGGTTCTGCGGAGCAATATTCTGTTGACTACCAAACTGGAAAGAACTAGCTACCGGTGGAGATGATGCCCCAAATACAAAATTTGATTGAAGTGGGGCAGGTTGCTGACCAAATACAGAAGTGGCAGGTGGAGTTGCTTGAACTGTATCCTCAGCCATACCATCTTCCATACTCATCTTCTGACTATTACCAGGAGCTGAGCCAAATGCAAAGGTGGGAGTAGGACTTCCAAAAGCATGCTGTGTTGAGGTATTTGCTGCAGCTGAAGTGAATGAAAATTGAGGAGTTGATGCACTGGAGGTAGATAAAAACATTGTTGGTGAACTGACAGAAGCAGTGGATATTCCAAGGGAAAGTCCAGATGAAGACAAAGATGACGAATTAAATGTGGAGCCAAATGGAGACTTGCTGGGCTGCCAACTAGACCCAAATAAAGCAGAACTTGTACTAGTATTGGAGCTAAAGGAGTTTACTGCTGAAGAGGAAGCCGAGGTGCTAAGTCCAAAAGATGTGCCAGAATTTAAAACATTTATGGCAGGACTAGAGGAAATTAATGAACTCCCAGAAGAAAAAGAAGGGCTGGATGAAGGAGATGAAAAACTGCTCAGAGAAAAAGTTGTGTTCCCAGTTAACCCATATGATGGGGAAGATGCAGATGAACCAAATGGAATTGACTGGGTCTGAGTAGAGGCTTCTAACCCGATGGTGGTAGAAGCCTGGGCACCATTAACAGAACCACTGCTAGCACCAACAGAACTTGACTGGCTATTTACAGTTTTGGTTGCCGAAGAGCTGAAGCCAAAAATACTATTCCCTGCAGATGAGCTACCAAAGGCAGTGCTGCTAAGACTACCAGTTCCTGCATCCTGACTGCTTTTAGTTTCCAACGGCTCTAAACCAGAAGATGATAGAGGTAAGCTTGTTGATGGGACAGGAGAGGATCCAAATTTGAAAACGGGAGTTGTAGGATAAGAAGATGCCACCACAGGGGTAGAAGAACTGTTATTACTTGATGCCATTGTGCCAGTCGTCATACTTGCAATGCTACTGCCATTAGAATCTGCCATGGCACTAATGGCACTGCTTTTGGCAGCAGATAAACTGCTGAATATATCCTGACTGATAAAGTTACCAGATACAGGGGCTGGAAAAGAAGAAAACGAAGGGCTTGAAAGAGACCCATTATTTTGATTTGAGTTGTGGCCAACATTGAATATACTCTTGGATGATGTAAAAAATGATGTTGATGCGGCAGATGAACTAGCAAGTTCTGATGCCCAAACAGAAGATCCAGTATCATTAGTAGTCTCAGCATTACCATTATCAGATTCACGAACCTTTGGCATAGAATCAGTTGTACCAGGAACAGTAGTTGTGCTGCACATGAAGGAAACACATTTAGCACATGAATCAACTTAATACTTAACTGAACACTATGTGATGCCAAATATTTCTCCAGTTTCAATTGTCCAATGGAAAAAAAAAGAGTAATAACAATTATGACACATCCCAGAAATCAAACAACAATATTCTCAATGGTTGAAGACTGTAAAGTAAAGGGGAATGGAGGTGATGCAAGTAAGTTAAGTAGAGGAAAAAGAATCTAATGATTCAAATGTAAAGGGGCGTAGTCCAACAGAGGGGAACATGCACAAGTTTTCTACATGGCTGCAAACTAAAATAAAGCTTTTCCCTTTCTGTTTTTCTGCATATTGACCAGAATACTATTTCAAAGGAAACCAAAGAAAATCCAGAATTTAGACTAAAATATTTACTCATCAAATAGAAAAGCCATCCCCATAGTCAAAACAAAAGGTGTTGACACTATTCAAAAGTCACATGATATACAGATTACATTAAAGTCAAAAGCACAAAAAACAGTTGAGAGGCAAAAACCCATTTAAATATTATCTATAACTCGAAAGGCAATAGTATCTATGGCTGTTGTTGATAACCTTGGTCATAAATATTGGGAAAAGTAAAGGAAGAATGGTAAAAAAACCAAAAATTCATCATAGATGTGCACAGAATTGAAGGTTTTTCCAAAACCACAATAAATTATATAGACCAACCTGATTGAACTTCCCAGGTTTGAGACAGAAGCACTGAATTTCAAAAAAGATGGTTCAGCACCAACGGATGATGAAGCAGTGAATGGCGCTGGAAGAACCTTGTTTACATTTTTATTGGAGCCAAATTTTGCCAGTGGAGCATCAGCAACATGATCCTTTGATGAGACAACTTTTTCCAACCCAAACGTAGGACTTGATTTGGTTATCTCCTTCGGTGGAGCACTAGGAGCTGTGAACTCTTTCAACGAAACCACTTTATTTTCAGATATAAACAAGGGAGGTTTAGCAATTGATCCATTTGGTATAGCCGTAACTTGCTTGTAGGTTGGATCAAGGATAGATGATGTCCTAAAGATAGACACATCAACTTTTTCACCAACCTTGGATTTATAGGCAGTTCCAATATGAGCCTTACCATCTATTGTAGAAGTCTTAGATATTGCTGATGGATTCTCCTGTTCAGTTGCTTCAGTACCAGAATTAGTTTCCCCCATCACAGCGGTGGAGCTTGTGATTTCTTTCTCAAGAGAAAAAGAAGAGACTGCTCCATTTGGATAAGCATCATCGTCCAGATCCAGAAAATCCTTTTATAACAAGAGAACAAGAAACAAATTAAATATTATCTTAGGATACAAATTGCTGTAAATGGAAGCACCAGATTGCTTTAAGCAACATGCCAACAAAAAGGTAAGTCATGCGGACAACCATCTAAGCAAAATTAAAACAACACAAAAATAATGTTTTAAATCATGACAACTACAGAAACCAACCAAATGGTTAACTATAAAAAAAGTCTCATACCTCATGGGCACTCATATGGAACGCCCTCTTCTTTCGTGGCAGATCTGAAACAGATTTTATCATAAAAGAACCACCAGATTTTGCAGTAGACAAGACTTTATTACTTGCGTTTGTAGCATCTTCAGTTGTTATGAGTGGAAGTAATCCATCGTTAGGAGCAACAAGCTTCAATGGACCATTTTCAACCTCGCCTCTCTGAGAATTTAACTTCTGATTCTGAGTACTAGCTGACAAATTTCCAAATTGGCCATCTAATTTATTACCATGCATATTGTTCAGCAATTTTGATGACTCTACCATTTCCATGCTTCGAAGAGCCTGTCCACGTAGCATGGAAGGCGACAACTTCGTTTGTGAATTATCATTCACAATTGTTAGCCTTGATTCAGATGATTTTTCCTTTGGAGAAACCAATTTATCTAGTTGCTGCAGTATTTTTGAAGCCATTTCACTAGATTTCGAGGGCAAAGGGGGAGAGCTCAAACTAGGTATAGTGCTGTCCACATTTTCTTTGGATAATTTCATATGGCTATGCTTAACTTCATCCAGCAGAATCGGCTTCTGTATGGAAGACCCTTGCTGTGAAATATCCACAACCATTTGGTTCCTATCTAGGGACAAAGAGCTACCAGAAATAAGTGAGCTTGAGCCTTTAGAATATAGAAGATTAGACTTCTGACGAATACGGCGAACAGGACCAACAGATCCTATATCATTATCCAAAACTGAACTTCTACGTTTTACTGCCTGCAAAATTAAGAGAAACACAGCACAACAATCTATTAACCTATCTTAAAATATAACACAGAAAGACAAGACATATAACTCACAAGTACTCATACCCCTGGTTTAGATCCAGAAAGCACATCATGATTCAATGCAGACTGACTTGACGATGATGGCTCACCTTCAACAGCATGCTCACCACCCTGTAAAACAAAAACCATATCATAAAATTGATCTTAGAAACATTATTATCCAAAATGTTATTCAGAACCAAACAAACCTTGAGCATGGATGTTGGATAAATTCTAGCATATGGTGTTCGCGCCATATTATATATTGCAGATCTTCCACGAGGTCTTGAGGTCATAAAACCATTTTCATGAACTGCAGCATATTTAGTAGTCCTAGGCACAATGGTCATAATAGGGGATTTAAGAGGAAACTTTTCCCTGTTTACAAGAGTTGGATCCTCCAAGAGCGCAGATGTTTGAACACCTAAAACAGAAGAGGATACTTTGGAATGCCTGCTACCCATGTAAGACTTTGCAAGCTCCGCAGGTGAAGCAACATCTTCAACAGGAATCTAGGGGCAATACAAAGCAATGTGTGAGATAGAGCGGAAAGAGAACATTAATTTATAATCCACGAATACATCCAAACATATATGTAAAGTAAGACTATGAAGGCATGTTCTCATACACTTGAAATAACACGTGGGGTTACAACAGCAGTATTTTCAATCCCATTTTCTAGTGCCGGTGTTTTGGGATATTCCTTTTGTCCACTTTGCAGCATTGGTTCTGAGAGAACCACGCCTTTCCCCTTCTCTTCCTCCCTAACAGGTGCATCCACAGTTCTTGAACGCATAAGTGCGGTCAAATAATCAATCTCAGATCTATGGAATAACAGACAATATCAGACCTTAATCAAAGAAGAAGAAAAATATCACAAGAGGTATACTATTACCAAAGTAACTCAGAATGCATTCATTGGTTACAGAAAACAGGAAGAAATACAATCAAAATTGATTGCAACATGGACTTCACAAAACATAAGAATTAACATATTTAGTAAAAATTTCACAAAGCAACAACAAATATATGAAAAAGTGGATTATCGAGGCAATGTGAAGAGCAGATTGGTTGTCACAAATACATTTTATCTCCCCTAACAACTCCTACTTTAAAATGTTTTAAGTGATTTATTAAGCCATTTTATTTCATATCTTGCAGCTGCAACGGCCCATCATTCAACCTCTGCACTGCATATATCAAATATATTATAGTCCTTACTTCTCTATGAAATACCTTGAAGTGGAATATCTATATCAGACAGTGGTGGCACAACATGTTATGACTTGGGTAATTGTGTCTTGAAACAACAAACCCGCATATTAATAACTATAGAATATATAATAGTATCATAGAAAGCTAATCACACTCAAAAGCTACAGATATTAATGTGCTACATACATATCTTATTTCTATTTATTCTAACACACGTGAAGAAATACAAACCTGCTGAAAGTCTTCTGTTTTAATAGTTTCTCAAGTTCAGTTAATCCACCCTCATCAGAACAATTAATTTGAATATCACTTTCACCAACAGGTACTTGTTGCAGGCCAGAGGAATTCTTTGCAACCTGTTTCACAAGTAACATGATGACAAAGCAAAATGGAAACAAATATGAGAACTATTTTGCCAACCAAAACAGAGCATTGCAGCTCGAATGCTCTATATAGTCAATATAAATGAAAAATATTATAAGGCACTGCAAGTAACTCAATGAAATAGTTTACCAATATTACTTAATGATTTTATACAAAACACTTCAAGCATACCTCTACATACACAATGTAGGTCATTTCATGATATAAGTAAACCACCTCAAGACATGAGGGAAATAAAATATCAGGAGGGTATCAAGCATAGAAATCACCGGTAACAGATTGAGTCAATCACATAACAAAGGTGCTACCCCCAAATAAAAGAAACAGTACAGGAACTGGTAGTGAATATAATAAATTACCCATCTAGTAAAAAATTTATGATTACTAGTAATCATATCACGGCATACAAATTAATTTTTAGCAATCCAAAAATAATGCTTTAAAGCTTTTAATAACTACCCTGTGTAACTTGCCTAAGCTATAGATACTATATAGTAGTATATGTTAAAGGAGAGATGTTGAGTAGTGCAGACTAAAGAATGGAAGAAATTTACAAAAGGGAAAAATATATTTTCCTGCAGCTTAGTTCAAACAAAATTAAGCAGCATTTTCTCAAGAGCACAAATCTATCAATAATTCAAACTTTTTAGACATTCTATATATAATAAGTTCAAAGCATCATTGTCAGATTTCAACTTCTATCATTCCAAATATATACGAGTCAAATTCCCTTAATCTCTTTGGAAAAAAGTATTACAAGAATAAAAATCAGATATACTGCAAAATCATTCAATTTACTGGAATAATACATGAGTAGCTTAATGTTCATTTGTTTCAGCTTTCTCTAAAGGAAAAAAAAAATTAACAGTTAGAAGGTATATTTAAAAAGCTGTATTAATTGAGTGTTTTTGAAAGAAAAATAATAAATAGTGTTTTGGTTTCACATAAACTAAAAATAATAGCTTCTGGCAAAACCTCTAAAACCAGTGGTTTGCAAAATTACATTTTTTAAGTTTAAAACAATCGAGAAATTGACTCCTTGAAAAGCAAGGTGTATATTACTTAAATGTCAGCTAGCATTTCCCTTCATCACCATGGTACTTGGTCTAAGCTGGACAAATCAATTTTTCAGGAAAAAGGTTTGCAAGCTCTAGCCTACAAGTGATGCCACCAATCATATGCCCTTATGTCCAAGGAATATACCACATGTCATTGACAACCACAACTTTGAGAACATCACACAAGAAACGTTAACAGGGGCCCTAATTTGTTACCATCCTCCTAACTACGCAAATCCTGGATTATAACATAATATGAACAAGCTAAAAGAGGCATATTCTGGTTCTTAAAATAAAAGCCCTAACCCCACAACAATTGAACACACTTGAAGATAAGAATGGGGAAAAATAGAGGTGTAAGCATCTATTTGAATGCTTTATTGCAAAAGAAATTAGGAATTGTATCTGAATCAAACTATGAATCAATCAACCCATAACATTTTTGTTCACATAAAATATAAAAAATGACACCCAACAAGATATAAATCTCCAAGCAATACAAAGGGTACTATAACAGGAAATATGTATACTTACAACGACAGCCTCTTCCTGACTATTGTTCTTCACTTCCTGTTCCGTCTCTGCGCCCACATAACAAAATCCATAACATGCATGTCAATGGTAATTTGTTCTCAAATAAGCAAAGAACAACACTTAACACGAATAAAAAAAAAAATCTCAATTGGCTCACAGAGCATTCCATCTAAATAACAAGAATATTAGTTAAACGATCTAACTCCAGCATTGTGCTCTACATATGAAGCACTAACGAAAACGACAAATTTACAATTAATTATCATAATCCCGACAAGTGAAGCTTCCAATAAACCCCAACAACCAAAAATAAATGGCGGGAACCTGGAGGAGGAGGAGGAGGAGGAAGGCGCTTGCGGAAAAGGGAGGAGAAGAGAGAGTGAGCGCTGTAAGTGATTAACCTCTGAGCGGGATCCAGAAGCTTGGAGAACCAACCATTGTTGTTGTTGCTGTTCCTGTTAGGGTTTCTGAGTGAGGTTGGGGGGCGATCGTACGGCGTCGTTTGGGTCCTGCCACGGAAGGGGCGTTTGCGAAACTTGCCTCCTGCTCCTGCTCCCCCTTCGTATCCCTTCTTTTTCTCTTCGGTCGCCATGGCAGTGATTGGGGAATGCGAGAGCGAGGGAGAAAAAATGCAGAGTGCAAAGTAGGGTTTTAAGTGTAGACAGAGAAACAGAAGAAAAGGTATATACAATACACATTAATAAAAAATAAAATACATCGTAAATCCAAAAAGAAAATAAATGATTAAATAATTACTATGTATAATAAATAGATAAATATTCTAATATATATATATATAATACATAATAATTAAATTAAGGAAAAAAATATAATTAACTTTTCATGCTAATATTTTCATATCATTCTTTTTTTATTCATGTTTATTTTTCATATATATATTTTGAGTTTTCTTTTCCTATAAACACTAATTACTTGTGCATAATCCATAAAAATAATGATGACAAATTTTTAATATTGCCTATTTGTGTTTTTATTCATGTTCATGGAAGAAAGAAGAAAAAAAATTTACTAGCTTCATGTAATTTTATTTAAGGATGTTAATTGCTATTAAAATATTTGTATTAATATAAAGATCCAAATCCCACTTCCATATGTATGCATTTTTCTATAATAAATTAAGACTGAAACAAAAAAAAAAAAATTGCATATGTTAAATCTCTTAATATTCATTGTTGTTTAAGAAGCTAAGAATCAAATAATATTTGTATGGTACATGTGTAGATGTATAAGGGTATAAATACGTATAGATGTATAAGTTATTATTACATGTACGTGAATTTTCTTTCAATTTACCTATGGGTTTTTCTGGGTGCTGATAGAACAGAACCGTTTCATCATCGACTGCTCCGAATGGCTGAGGAAAATTAGAATCTAACCATGGATGCCTGATGAATAGGTACGTTAGATATGTTTGTTCTGTGTTTTGGTCATTGATACAAAAGCCTTACCTTGATCGCATTGTTATTTCTAGTAATATCCTTTGAAGGATGAAACCCAAAAGAAAACAGAAGCTTTCTGTATCTCTCACTACACTCGATGAGGATGCACAAATTTTCTCGACAATGTTCACTTTCTTAGTTCATAGATCTGAATCGATAACAATTTCACGGCTTCATAGTTCTTGCTAGCCCCATATTGACCATGGCCATCAACAGAATTACCAATAAGTTCTTTTTCTTCTTTGGTTTAGGGTTTAGGTAGGATATGTGTTGAACTAAGGTTAGAATTCTTGCGAAAGTGGTTTTCATGTTTGATAAGATTGTGCTAAAGGAGAATACTAGGGGAAGGAAAAACAATTGTTTTATATGTTGTGACAATGCAATGTGAATTTTTGTTGTTGATTGGGTTTTTGATAGGTATAGCACTTCTTGGTGTGTAGGAAGAAACATTGCAGTGAAAAGGTTTCGTTTGTAATAACAGTCACTGGTTTCTTGAACCGCCTTGTGGTGAGTTAGGTCTTTCTTGAATGTACCCAAATGAAACCAGGCCATGAACATGGTGGAGTTGATACTGCTCAAGCAAAGGTCTTACTAGCATCGTTCTCAGCTATGGTGGCTGAGACCACGACTTTCCCCATAGACTTGATCAAAACAAGACTTCAACTGCATGGCGAATCACTTTCATCGAAGCGTCCCACTGGTGCATATCGAATAGGTTTGGCCATTGTTCGTGAACAAGGTGTTGTAGGCCTTTATAGTGGCCTGTCTCCAGCAATTATTAGACACATGTTCTACACTCCTATTCGAATTGTTGGGTATGAGCATCTGAGAAGTGTGGTTTCTGCTGATAATGGTTCATTCTCTGTTATTAGCAAGGCTGCGGTCGGTGGAACCTCCGGTGTCATTGCTCAGGTGAGAACTGTTTGGTCTGGAATATGTTGTGTATTTCATCATTGTTCTTGTTGATAAACTATGATTTTACAATGATATTATCTCTTCGAAATGCAAGTGTAAGTCTAAGTTTCATATTAAGTAAAAATGAGAAAATTGAGCACCATGAAGACCCATAAATGATATCATTCCATTATATGTGGGTTGGTCTTATGTCTGCGTTGTATTTTTCCAGTGATCCTCTCTTGAAAGATCCATCATTATCCAACATCAGTAACATGGTAAAGTTTGAGAATAGTACTTGTTTTAGCGACATGGTTTAGTTAACTACTTACCTTTAATGCTACTTTTTGTTTCAAAATTACAATGTTCTGGTGTCTGCTGCTCTCATTGTTATAGATTATAGCCAGCCCTGCCGATCTTGTCAAGGTGAGGATGCAAGCTGATGGCCAAAGGATGAAGCAAGGTCTTCAACCTCGGTATTCGGGGCCATTTGATGCTCTGAACAAAATTGTTGGAGCTGAAGGGTTTCGAGGACTGTGGAAGGGTGTTTTTCCTAATATCCAAAGAGCCTTCCTAGTGAACATGGGGGAACTTGGCTGTTATGACCATGCTAAACAATTTGTAATTAGAAGTAGGATAGCTGATGATAATGTTTATGCCCACACATTAGCTTCCATCATGTCAGGTTTAGCAGCAACTTCTTTAAGTTGTCCAGCTGATGTTGTGAAGACTAGAATGATGAATCAAGCAGCCCAAAAGGAAGGGAAAGTTTTATATAATAGCTCTTATGATTGCTTGGTAAAGACAGTAAAAGTTGAAGGAATAAGAGCATTGTGGAAAGGATTTTTCCCCACTTGGGCAAGGCTTGGCCCATGGCAATTTGTGTTCTGGGTTACCTATGAGAAGTTTAGAAAATTTGCAGGTCTCTCTTCTTTCTGATATGGTATTTTGATTTATATTGCGATTCATTCATACATAATAAATTCACACTAGTCACAGAATCCACTCTTTTCAACTTTTAGCTTAGTGTATAATTTTTTGGAATAAATTAGAAGCCTCTATTATAACAGAGGATTAAATTATATTACCTATGTGTTATGCTGAACCAGCTTCTTATGAGTTATTTCTTTTAATCTTCATTCAATCTTGAAACTTTGGAAGATAAAATGAAGGTTTTACATGAACTTTCAGAGTCAGTAATCGAGGTATTCAAAATTTCATTTCATCTTCAGAAGTTTGAGTGGAGAAATGTGTTAAGAGATGAAATGTTAGACCGTGGTTTGATTGAAAAGAAAAATACAACCACAAGATGAGAAATAGGAAGTCATCTGATTGGAGTTGCTTAATTAACTTCCTTGCGTCAATCAATTTTTTTTCAATATTAATTAAAAAATAGTAATAAATTTTGATTAAAAAATAACCGTAATTAATATTAACTACAAAATTATTAAGATTAATAATATTAAACTATTAACATTATTTAATATTTAAGTATTTTTTATATTTAATAGTATAGAAATATTTTATTTAAATGAAAAAATAAGATTTAATTATATTATCTTAATAAAATTTAAAAAAAATGAATTAATAGAAAATGAAAATAATTCAAACTATTTCAATGTTTTAAAAATTATAAAATTTAGGTTAATTTATAAAATTGTTATTGAATAAATAAGAAGCTCCATAGTTATTTTTTCTATTGTGTTCCGTTGAAGAATTGTTTTC
>Ga0209389_1003347_pt1 | contig 12867 bp, 10 predicted proteins | sample CowpearedBW_FD_187526 | JGI IMG/M metagenome (GOLD analysis project Ga0209389, IMG submission 187526) | Root nodule microbial communities of legume samples collected from California, USA - Cow pea red BW (SPAdes) (version 2) | ecosystem: Host-associated > Plants > Roots > Nodule | place: USA... | reverse complement strand
TAAAAGGTGCTTGACTATTTTTATTTTTTAAACCAATTTTATAAGATGAAATTGGGTTTATAAAATTGGATTTATTATTAGAAATTCTCATATTATATAATATTTTTTTTGTAAATTTGTTAAAAAAGTTTATTAAAAAATACTTTGTGGGTAATTATTTCTTACAAAATTATAAAATTCGCAAGTATTTCTTACAAAATTTGTTGCGAAAAGTGTTTTGTACAAAATATTTTGTAAAAATATTGGTAGTAATTTTTTGCAAATTTTTTTTCACAATAAAATTTATAAGTATTTTTTACGAAAAGAAATTCAAAACAAAATTGATAGGATTTTTTTTAATAATTGTTCTAAAGAAATGATTTTGTGGGATTTAAGAATATTTGTAGAATTGATAATAATTTCAAAACCTGATTTGCTGTGTATTTAAAATGTGATTAGAAAACCAATTGAAGAAAATAAATTGTTTTATCCAACCCTACCTCAATAAACTTGAATTTTATCTGTATATTCAGTTAAAAGAAAAATTAATATTAAATATTAATTCAATAAAAAGTTATCATAAATTGTTTTTCTCTTAATCTTAGTAAGTTTAAATTGACTCATCTTTCTAAGTATTGCCTAAATATACCAAAATGAACTTTAAAAGGAACTCTAGTACCATTTTTAAAAGGATTTTGAAGAGGAAAAAAAATAAATTGACTTTATAAAATAATTTATAGAAACTCTATCAGATAATTTCTCATATTTTATTTTTAATTTGAATAAAACTTCATTTTACTTTACTAATGTTGTTTTATAAGGATAAATTATGGAAGAGCTGAATCTAACTAGTGTCATTATTCTCTAATCATGTATGAATGATTATTAACAGTTTTTAAGTATATATTTAACTTGTGGCTATGGAGGCCCCTCTCACTATTTCTTTGTATTTTTGTATATCATCAGAAGATAGTGGCATCAAATGGTTAACGTAATTATGGTGTTTTGGAACGGTTTATTACCATGAGTCAAATGGGCTTTGAAATCACCGACCCATTTTAAAAATAATATAAAAATTCAAGTAGTATTATTTTATTAATATTCAATCATGATAACTAGAAATAAAAATGAATTTTTGTTTATGTAATTTAAATTAAAAATAAAATTTCTAGCAACAGTTATATGAATGTATAAATTTGAACTGTGCAAGCATGAGAAAGAAGCAGTAGTGTGTAAAAAGCTTAAAAAATCTTTTTATTCAGCGTCAGTGGTATTTCTTTCAGAGAAATTGGAAGAAAATTAAATACATCCATTTATCTTTCATGTAACTATCCATTTTAATAGATAAATCTATTTAAATAAAATATTGTATATATTATAATATTCAAAAGTACGAGACTTAAAGTATAAGATTTTTGCAGTCATCCAAGTATTCAATATAAAAAAACTAAGACACAGCACTGTACCCTTAACAAAACATAAAGATTCAACAGATTACCAGGAGTTCCCACATCTGTTCACACCAATAAATTGATGATCATCGCAAAAGGAGAGACATGAACAAACAGAAAGGATAAGCTAGAGTGAAAAATGTTTTATCGTACAATTGAGCATACAGTTTACAAGCCAAAGATACATAAATAAACCAACATGTGATAGCAGACAAATGCAAGACTCTAAGACTCAATTATCCGGATACATATAATCAGTCGAATTCACTGGATGCTTGCACTTGTGGTGGCCTCTACTGCTCTGCAGAGCCATTGCCAATGGGCTTCACCTTACCACGCACAAGGTTAGCCTTCAAACATCTAAGGCCATTACTTGAATCCTTACTAAATTATATAATGAGGCACCACCACGAAACCTTCGTGGAATTACGTCCTAACCATGAGGCACCACCACGAAACTTTCGTGGAATTACGTCCTAACCATAAGGCATCACCACGAAACCTTTGTGGAATTACGTCCTAATCATGAGGCACCACCATGATCTCCCACTAATAAGGGTCATGAAATTATGTTCTGACCATGAGGCACCACCATGAGCTCTCATCAAGAGGATCATGGAATTACGTCCTAACCATGAGGCACCACCATGAGATCTCACCAAGAGATTCATGGAATTACATCCTAAACCATACCAAAATCATGTCTCACCAACCAAACATAAAGTTATCATGCATACCAATCTCATGCCAATATACAACCAACCACCCAAATCATATTTCATACGCATATTCATACCAAGCTCATCAATTCCAGCCCATAAACCATCTAACACATGCATATTCACTCAATTCATGCTTTAACAAAGCAACTCAATCAAACATATGACCATCAACCAAAAACAAAGGAAGGAACAGTCACAAAGCAATTTCTGCACCAGTTCTCGCTCAGGCTAGAAGACCTCGCTCAAGCAAGAGAGGTTCTCTGCTCAAGCGAGCTCCTTTCGCCTAGGCGAGAGCTCGAATAGTGGAACAGTGACACTTTCACGTTTTCTCGCTTAGGCGATACCTTTTCACCTGAGTGAGATGGACTCTCGCTCAAAACTGGAGCTCGTCGCCTGAGCGACAGCTCGCGCAAGTCTTAGAGAGCACATCTAGTACTCTCGCTTGGGCGAGACTCGCTCGCCTGGGCAAAAACACCAGGTTCGTCCACTGTTCACGCGTGCTTAAATCAAACATTCAACTAGAACAACACACAACTTATTTTCATACCATCAAAAGCTTTACACAATCGTCAAGAGCACGAAATACAACAAGAACAAGCAAAATAACTTAAAAACGTGAAGCCCTAGCTTCCCTTACCTGAAAAATGCTAGCCAAAGACTCTGACACCTAAGCCAACGAGCACAACAACCCTAGGAGCAAATTCGAGAGCTGGGAACAATGGCACAGATTGAAAACAAGGTTATCAAAGTGTACCTCTGTTGGAATCACGAAACAGAGCTTAGAACAAGAGAAGGTACAGGTTGAGAAACAACTTACGTGGAATAAAATGGGGTTCTTCTAGCTCAATGAAAAGTGGGAGCCAAACTCTAATAGAGCTCACGTAGCAGCAAAGGGATAAGGGATGGGAAATTGTTTTTCTTAAAAGTGACAGAATGAGGGGGGCTTAAGGCTGATTTAGTGGTTTTTGACACCCTATAGGCCAACCTTAGGCCCAATAAACAGGTCAAGCCCTTAAATTATAATGTAGAAAAAAAGTGGGTCTTACGTTTATCCACACTAATCTTATAAGTATGTGGTACCTAATTTTTATTAAAAAAATTTAGCTCGTTTATTTTTTAAAACTTAATATTTATCATTAACTTCTTTTGTCCTTTATCAGAGATTTCTCGATGAAGGGGTATTTAAAAATAAGAAGGGTAGATTAAAAAAGAGAAAATGAAATAGTTATTTAACATAGTATTTTATTAGTATAGAAAAGTAATAAAGTAAAACATTTCATAGAAAGATTAATAAAATAAAAAGTATATTAATACAATCTTTCAAGAATTCAGACTATAAAGTATATCATTTATAAAACAATATCAAATTTACAAAAGTATTCTATATCGAACATATTAACCACTCATACATCCGATACAATCTTACAACTCTAACTACAGGCTTCTCATCCTTCATAGGTGCCTTTAAACCTACATCTTCATATGCTCACACCAAAATGGTAATCATCACAAAAGAAGAAAACAACAAAAGACTACAAAGTGTAAGGGTAAGCCAATATACAAAAGAATTATTCTAAGACCATTTAAATCATATCAATAATATGCTCTACATTGACAAACTATAATAATTCACATAATTGTGCACAAATAGTTGACACTAAACTCAATTATCTGGATACATGTATTTGGAATTGGAACATTGTAAACTTACACTTGTGGTGACCTCTACTACTCTACAGAGCCATTGCCAATGAGTTTCACCCTACCACACACAAGGTTAATCCATGATCATGTAAGATCATTATTCTGCCTTAGAGTTTTATGATGTCACCTTACTTGAATCCATAGTCCAATGCATATACTAAAATAACACCACCATAAAATCTTCCTATGAGACCCATGAAATTACGTCAAACACATACAATGCTTGTATACATTAACAAACCCATCATCATCACAGCTTCACAAAAATACTTTCACCACAATTAATTACTTTCACAATCATATACATCCTTAATCAAATTTTCATATTCACATATGAATAATTCCTTCTCAATCAATTACAACCACAAACATATATATACATAAAGTACATCAAAACATTGAAAATATTTTCTCTAACCACAGACTTCAAAATAAAGTTCCCACTAGTCAAAGTGAAGAATCACATGTCTAGGATCAATTGTCAAAATTTCAATTCAATCTGACGATTAACGAAGCGGAAATCTTCACTTTACCAAAAGGATGCAGACTAGAAAAACAAGGTGGCACCTAACAGTAGAAAAGTGGCACTAAACTCTATGACCCCTGGAACCCACTGATTGAGGTGCGCTTGATGGTCCAAAAGTGATACTTGACAACACCAAGTCAGTGGTCTGGTGCTCAACGACAGTACAACAACGTTAGACAATGTATCAAAACAACAATTTAGGGAAGAAACGAATCTCAACAATTGACTAATTGGGTACCTTTCCTTTAGTGTTTTTGATTTCAAATGGTTTGGAGGATTCATTATTTTGATGTTTTTTTATTTCAAATGGTTTAGAGAGAGATTTTGTGTTTTCGAAAAAAGGAGTCAACTTACACTATTTTAAAAGAAAATGGGTTTTACAAGTTACCTCTGCGTCATCAAAGGGAAATCCAAAGAATAAAATTTTTAATATTATGTTTTTCAAATAACATAATTAAAATAACACTTAAAATTACATAAAAAAATAATAAGTGTATGCAACCTTTATGAGATACCTACTTATAAAACGGCTCACTTTAATAAATAACAATTTAAAAAAATATACAAAAGGATAAACATTACTTCTCTCAATAAAACTCATAAAACAAAAATTAACATTATAAAAATGAAACAAAATAATTTTTGCAAACTCTTAACAATAAATATTTAGCTCAAATATCATGTCTAATCAGAAAGTTCCATATATATATATATATATATATATATATATATATATATATATATAAAAGAAAAAGGAGGCTTGAATTTGTTACCTACAATCTTTACGATATAAGAAAATGTTTCATTAATAGTTAATTTTAATAATCAAAAGTTGTTAGTCACTATAGTGACCAATTTAGATATTAATTTACAAAATAAAAATTATTGGTTACTAAAATAGTCACTATTATGAATAAAAATTAGAATTGGTCTCTAAATTGGTTTCTAAAATTTAGCTACCGAAGTAAATTTGTTACTAAATATTAGCTACCCAGATTTTTGCTACCAAATGAATTGATTTCCAAATTAGTCTCGCATTAATTAATGGTCAATTTAACAACCAATTATAATTTTTTGGCTTAAATATACATTTGGTCCCTATTTTTGTTGTGCTCAATTAGGTCCCCATTCTCCTCAAATTGTGGTCAATTTGGTCCTTTTCACTTATGGTATTTAAATAGTTAACGTTTTTTAACGGTACATGACACATGTCAACTCTTGATTTTTTTTTATTTTTTTTTAATTTCTTTTAATTTTTAAATTTTTTTAAATTTTTTAATTTCAAAACAATTGTCCACGTGTCAAGTCACAATGTGCCACGTGTCAATCCTAGTGCCACGTGTCAGTTTGTGTAGTATTATTTTTTTTGTTCAATTTAATCCCTATATTCACTATTTTTGTTCAATTTAGTCCCAATTTTTATTAAAATAAATCAATTTTGTCCTTTTCAAATTAACAATAAATTTAATATCTTTTATACAAATTATATTAATATTTTTTCTAAAATTGACATTTGAATTTATTATTTTTTAAATTCAATTATAAATTATTAAATTTAATTATGAATTGAATAAATTCTTATACTTAATTGCTAAATAGAATATAATTATTTAAAATATTATAAGAATATAATTATTACATTTTTTTCTTTCTAATATTTATATTCTAATATAATTTTAAAATTGATATATAAAAATATTTTAAATATTCAAAATATTTTAGAAAAATAAACTAATATTCATAAAATTAACGTTTAAATATAAAATATTTTAGATTTTAATATCTAAAATGCAATAAAAATATTAAACATTTTAAATTTAAATGGGAATTTTACAAATTTTAATATCTAAAGTCCCCATTGACACGTGGCACAATTGGGACTTGACACATGGACAATTTTTTTGAAATTAAAAAAAATTAAAAAAATTAAAAAAAATTAAAAAAACCAGGAGATGACACGTGGCATGTACTGTTAAAAAACGTTAATTATTTAAACACCGTTAGTGAAAAGGACCAAATTGACCACAATTTGACGAAAATAAGGACCTAATTGAACATAAAACGAAAATAGGGACCAAATTGAATAAAAACAACAAAAATAGGGACCAAATGTATATTTAAACCTAATTTTTTTCATTCATAATAGTGTTTATTTTAGTAGCCAATAAATTTTATTTTATAAATTGATATTTAAATTGGTCACTATAGTGACTAAGAAAACTTAGTCACTAAAATTGATTATTAATGAGACATTTCTTATAGTGTTATTTTGTCAAAATTATATCCAGGATCTAAATTTAGTTTAAAAATATATTTCACGTATATCAAAGACACATAAAAATAATTAAACATGCACACAAATGTCACACACATAACACTATAAGAATACATCGGATTAGAGTCGAGGAAAATGTATGAGTCTTAAGTGGGACGCCACTAGAGTCGGCCAAAACGATGTTAGAACATTATTATTCTCTTTAGAATGTTGTTACCTAGGGACTCTTTAAAAGGTCATAACTATAGAACATTTATATTAAGCCATATAAACATGCTAAATTTATTTTCATCTTGGTTAAGATGGCAATTCATTTGCAATCCTATCTCTAGAGAAAATATTTTACTAGTTTTTATCACAATACATATTTCTTCTAAAGCTTTTTTATCGTCTCAATTAAGCTTGCGTATATTTTAATGAGAACATAGTGGATGAGTTGTCATACAAAGTTTAAAGATTAAGGATATCAATGATCTTAACAAGCTATATATGGCATACTTGAGTCATGTTAATTATAAGCTCTATGGTTCACCATTCACATTTTGAAGAAAGGGAAGCCGTATTTAGTGAATGTTGTTTTTGGCACTATAACATTTATGTATTGTGATACTTTTCTTTCCTTGCTTTTGTTCTGGTATGTGGAGAAATCTAAGTTTCCAAAAAATGGTTCATCATCAAATTCCCTTATATATGTTGGGAGGTATAAAGACTTTGAAATATCATATATCCAAATACCACTCCACAACTTATTGAAATCGTCAATCAAAGGCTCTAAATAAACATTTATGGATGCCTTGGGATTAGATGGACCTAGTATTAGACACGTTAAAGACATATAAGGCTTTTTCATACACATCTTAGGTGAAAGATTGGGTGGACGATTGTATGGAGTAACAATCATAGGGCAATAAGAATACTGTTATGACGACATTTGAATGTATGAATTAAATCCATCTGAACATAGACCAAGTCGAACATTACGAGGATTATTAGAGAATGATGGATGCTTTCGATTAAAGTGCTTCCAGGCTTCACCATCAGATGGATGACATAACATTCCTTGAGTTTTGCTCTCATCATGCCATGTCATGTGTTGTGTTATTTGCGTTGAAGCAAACATTGTTTGTAATCTTGGAATTATTGGCAAGTAGAACATGAACTTAAATAATTTTTTTTCCTTCGTCTTAGATGGATTGTGTGATACTCAGGTTGATCACAAAACTTGCATTCAAGTAAGGACGCACAATTTTTTCCACTATCATTTTCACCTAAAAACATACAACCATTCTCACTACAATCAATCTTTTTAGACTTTAATCCTAACTTTGAAACTAATCTCTTGACTTTATAATAATTGTTTGCCACATAATTATTTGGTGGTGTTAGATCTAAAAGAATTTTTGGAATGAAGTCTAATGCCTTGTTAGGAACGTTAATTAGATTTGCAAGCCAAAAGTCTAATGCATAGTAACAATTTTGACTTTGTTACCCCTTCAAATACAGGTTGGTTTGCCTATACCAAAAAATTGTAAAACCTTTGAGTGACTTCATTTGGAGCCTCTTTTAAATGACTATCGTATGGTTGTTCAAATGAAGCATGTTGGTTAAGAGCATCATTCACCATATTTTGCATATACATAAGTTAATCCATCTTAGAGTTATGCATAACAGTGCTTGAAAAACGTAGGAATTTTTTTACGTGCAGTCAAATCAACATAAGGCACTTCTTCACCATGAAATGTGCAAATCTTGTAATTTAACATGAATTATTTTCGGTATAGATGAACTTTAACCACTTCATCTTTCAAAATTTTAGTGTATTTGCACTTTATGCATGTGCATCTAATCCCTCCATCAAAAGCATAATATTCATATTGTCGAGTCGTCTGAACAAACTCTTCAACTCTTATGACAAAAGTTTCCTTCAAACCTTTTCTATCACTATAACAACGACCATACATCCTACCATGGTGGATGAGAACTTTGGTCATGTTTTGTGATAAGCCAAAGGGAAAAAAATGTTATGTTACACTACATAAGTCCAACATGTAACATCCATAAATCAATAAATAATGTATTACTATTTATAAGCATTTTAGTGTATATATATATATATATATATATTATTACAAATATATATATATATATATATATATTATTACAAATATATATAATAATATATATATATAATAATATATATATATATATATATATATATAATAATATATATATATAAAAATATATATATATATATATATATATATAATATACAATATTATTATTATAATAAATTATGAACATATGAATGCAAAGATTGTAAATATCCAAAATATACAAATAATTGATGATTTTATAAGAAATATATTAAATATTTTAGAATGTTAATAAGAAAGAATATTTTTATTATAATAAAAGAAGAAACGTAAATAAATAAGTTAAGTTATGTAAGTTTATTATATATATATATATATATATATATATATAATAAACTTACATACATTTATAGGTAAACTAGACATATTGTTGTGTAATAAAAAAAAAGAGGAAAAGAGAAAAAGAAACCCCTTACCACAATTATCTGCTCGTTGCTCCACGTAATGGAATGAGATGATATGCTAATAAATGCATGTGAAATTACTGGTTAACAAAAAATGAGAGCTTAATCCATAACAAACCACAGTAACGAGAATTTGAAAGAAGAAAACAAAATTGAAGAGTGTTTCAAACCAAATGAACTAAATGTAATGGATTATGTGTGTAGTATAAATAGAGTGGTGATTATGAAATGAAAATGAGACAGTAAGATCAAAGAAAAAAGAGGGAGTAGAGGAGTTTGTGAGTATAAAATTGGCAATGAAGAAAATAAAAGAAGAATGCTGAAACGTTCACAAAGTTTTGGGATATATCTTTCACAATAATTAAGGTAAGGGGATGAGACATCTATCATTTTATATTTCTACATTGATTATTTTTTTATCTATTTATAATTATTTTTATCTTATATTTCTACATTGATTATATTTCTACATTGAGTTACTTTGTTGGCCATGAGTTCATTTATCCTTACTAGTCTCTACAAAATTAATCAATATCTTTATAAAAGTATAATAAAAATCTAGTTTTATGGATTTGGGAGAATTTTCATTTCATTTTATTTTATCATGATATGCTGTATTTTTTTATGTGATATTTGTCTCACTTCTCTATTTTATGATTATGTGTGAAAAACAAAATTTTATAACCATATCATAGATGGTTGCTCCGAGAATGCCTGATCTCTTCTTTGCCGATATTGTGGCTGTTTTCTCGGGGAATGCATGGCAAACTAATGCAGTGAATAATTTTGTAACATTTTAGGGAATGGGAAACTCTACTATTACTTTTCTCTTTTCTCCAATCGTGCCGATTGTCATTGAAGGAAAAATTGGAGTTACCTTCTATTTACCTCCAACAGTCTAAGTGAACCCTATCCATAACCTTTTCCCTCACCTGTTTGAAAACCAGTATATGAGGGGGAAATTGTAAATAAATAACACTTCTTCCTCTTCTAGTGTAGGAAATATAAGATGTACTAAATAATGTAAATATAAGATGCATACAATATTGTAAATATATATATGAATATTTTAAATATAATTAGATAGCATCGTACAATTTTTTCCTTTAAATTTTATAAGTATATTGTAGGAAATAATAATAATAATTAAATAAATAGAAATTTTTTTTTATCGCCACATTAGATGGTATCAAAGAAACGTTTCATGCGAGATCAGTGAAATGTGCTCATTATATTTTTTTTACTAACTCATACGATTCCAGATGGCAAACAATAGGAGGAACCATGAATTAACTGAAGCAATGTAAGCTATCAAAGACATGGTTGTTGCTCTAATAAGGAATCAAAGACCTGAAGGAAACCCTGAATCACAAGGTTTAGCTAAATTTAGGAGAAACAAACCCCCACAATTTTCTGGAGGATATGATCCAGAAAAGGCTGAATTATGGATTAAGGAGATGGAGAAAATATTTTGAGTTATGAACTGTGCTAACAACCAAAAGGTGAATTATGTTGTATTTATGTAAATAGGAGAAGTCAAATATTGGTGGGATGGTACCAGGAGATTACTTGAAGGAGGAAGAATAATTATTACCTGGGATGTATTTAGAACAAAGTTTTTAGAAAAATATTTCCCTAATGATGTGAGGAGAGTAAAAGAAATAGAGTTTATGCAGTTGAAGCAAGGAAGTATGACAATAGGGGAATATGCTTCCAAGTTTGAAGAATTAGGAAAATACTCTACTTTCTTTTATTACCCAGAGAAAAGGCTGAAATGTATAAAATTTGAAAATGGACTTAGGGATGAATTGAGAAAAGTAGTAGGAATACTAGAAATTGCTGATTTTCCTATGCTTATTCACAAGTGTAGATTTTTGGAAGATTTTGAGAACAAAAAATATATCAAACCAAAGTATTTTGGACCCTAGACAAATAAAAATAAACGTATTTAGGGAAAACCTTACAATTGACCACAATGGAGGACCTAATCTAACCAATCTTCATCAGAAAATTCTAGTAAACTTGTATATGATCATATCAGATGCTTTAAATGCGAACACGGTCATCCTGCTAAAGTTTGTCATCTTAAAGGACCAGTCTGTTTCAAGTGTGGGAAATATGGTCACCTATTCTCTGAGTGTGGACAACAGAAGCCACATTTCAATCCAGCTGCAACCAAGACAAGACCTACCACAACAGGAAGAGTGTACACCAGGACTGTAGTTGAAGCTGCTGAAAACCATGATCTAATTCAAGGTATGTGTTTTATTAAAGGAAAAAATTTAAAGGTAATGTATGACTCAGGTGCAACTCACTCATTCATTTCCAATTATTGTGTTCAACATCTTAATATGTCGACCTCTTTTCTAAAAACTAGTTTGGTTGTTTCAACTCCCATAAATTACTCGGTAATTACCAATAGAGTTTGTTTAGACTGTCCACTGTTCATTGAGAATAGAAAATTCCTTGTAAATTTAATATGTCTACCTTTATCTCAATTAGATGTAATCCTAGGTATGGACTGGTTATCTTCCAATCAAGTCCTTTTGAATTGTGCTAAGAAATCAGTGATATTTCCAAACTTTGAGAATCTTCTAAAATCACCTACCAATTCAAAAGTGAGCCTTTAAGGAATAAAATCTAAGGGTACTTGTTATTACCTTTACAATTATTTATTTAAAAAATAAATAAATAAATAATTTCGAAGACGAAATTTCTTTTAGTAGGAGAGAATTGTAACATTCATAAATCAATAAATAATGTATTACTTTATTTATAAGCATTTTAGTATATATATTATTATTATTATTACAAATATATATGAATATATATATATATATAATATACATATTATTATTATAATAAATTATGAACATATGAATGCAAAGATTATAAATATCCAAAATATACAAATAATTGATGATTTTATAAGAAATATATTAAATATTTTATAATGTTAATAAGAAAGAATATTTTTATTATCATAAAAGAAGAAACGTAAATAAATAAGTTAAGTTACGTAAGTATGTATATATATATAATGGATAAAATTACATACATGTATAGGTAAACTCGACATATTGTTAGGTAATAAAAAAAAGAGAGGAAAAGAGAAAAAGAAACCCCTCACCACAATTATCTGCTCATTGCTCCACGTAATGGAATGAGATAAGATGTTAATAAATGCATGTGTGAAATTACAAGTCAAAAAAAAAATGAGAGCTTAATCCATAACAAACCACAGTAATGAGAATTTGAAAGAAGAAAACAAAATTGAACAGTGTTTCAAACCAAATGAACTAAATGTAATGATTATGTGTGTAGTATAAATAGGAGTGGTGATTGTGAAACGAAAATGACAGTAAGATCAAAGAAAAAAAGGGAGTAGAGGAGTTTGTGAGTATAAAATTGGCATTGAAGAAAATAAAAGAAGAAAGCTGAAACGTTCACAAAGCTTTGGGATATATCTTTCACAATAATTAAGGTAAGGGGAGGAGACATTTATCATTTTATATTTCTACATTGATTATTTTTTTTATTTGTTTATAATTATTTTTATCTTTATATTTACCTTAAGTGAGGTGTCCCTAACCTCATTCTAATTTATATTTAGTTCTCGTTCCTATTTATTAATTTATTTATATTCATCTCCA
>Ga0209389_1003346_pt1 | contig 12870 bp, 12 predicted proteins | sample CowpearedBW_FD_187526 | JGI IMG/M metagenome (GOLD analysis project Ga0209389, IMG submission 187526) | Root nodule microbial communities of legume samples collected from California, USA - Cow pea red BW (SPAdes) (version 2) | ecosystem: Host-associated > Plants > Roots > Nodule | place: USA... | reverse complement strand
TATGCTTCTTCCATTAATTGTTAGTATCTTTATTTCTTTACTTAATGCTTGCTTTGTTTTAACCATTCATTGCATGATATTTGGGTCATTAGGTATTGGAAAATATCTCTTGAAACCTAGACTTGGAATAAGATGCTTAATGGAACTTGTATCTGGGAATGGAGTTTGACCCATTAGTTGTCTTAAACCCTAGCTTGTAAAGCGGGTTTTCTTATTTAGGGATTCACGAAATTGACTCTTAATAAGGAAACCTAAACTCATTCAACTAAGGGATTAGGGTTTGAGTAGACTTGTGGGTTGACTTCAGTAATTTAATAGAGAAGAATTTTAATATTTTATATGCATGAAAGTGAAGACGGTGAAATCTAACCCCAACAATATCAATCCATTGCATTTCTAGTCTTTTCCATATTTTAGATTTTCAAATATCCAAGTTCACATTTTACTTGTTTATGCAAAATTTACTTTTTTGCACAAAAAACCCAAATGATGGATTCATTCTTTAGTTTAAATTAGTTATTAATTACACGATTATTTAATATACACGAGTATCTTGGGAAATGATATTCCGGTCTTACCGGTTACTACTTGCATTACCTAGTGCACTTGCTAGAGTCTTAACAATAGAGGCTAAAAACTGTAAACGAGATGCAAACACATGACCCAAATAAGAATGCCAGAAATAATAAGCTGAAGAAGAAGAACACAAGCGAAACAAAGATAAATCCACTATAGAGGCCACAATTATTGATTCCTTGAACTAATTTAAGACATAGAGTCCACATTACCTACGACCTATCCGAATCACTTTCTGAGATATGGTCCTGTACAAAACATTCAGATGGAGAGAAACACACGTTATATCTAGAATCACAAATGTTCTCAATAGAAGCAAGATTCATAATATGACCATGTATGTAGTAAACATCAGACAAACACAAAGATGGTGTGATAATGGTACAAATACCAGATAATGGAATTGAATCATCGTTAGTAGTTGCAATTGACATGGATGAGTTAGGTGATAACGAACAAAAGAAGGCAAATGATGTGACATATGATTAGTGTAGAATATAAGGAAATATATGAAGAAAGGGATTGTGTATTATTGAGTGTTTATAAAGTGATACAAGAGGTATGATATATATATATATATATATACACACATAAAGATAACCCTAGAAACCATTAGTAAATGTGCCTAAAACATAGGCCTATGCTAACAATACCCATCCTATCATTCACAAAATCAGATAAATGACAAGTTGTCATATATGCATAATCCTTCACTTACATAATTACCCAACCAGGACTTTACACATGGTAGCATCCTCACCTAAACATCTAAACCAATGAGATGTTGCCACGTCACCGTCTTTAACATCTCCAAAGCAATGATTTAACTCAAACCTCTCAACGCTTTATTACAAGAGTATAAGAAATATGAAGAAGAATAATTAAATACAAGATTAAAATGTTTTTGACTGGGACAAGGAACATCGTGCGATGACGCACCATCAATGTTGATGAGACTTAAAGAACGACAGCTCCAACCACGACCTTGCCTAGGTGACAACACCAAAACAACCTGAATCCCTCAAAGTCAAAAACTTTATCCTTAAGAATGAAACCCATATGAGATTTTAGAGGGGAAGTGTGAGAGATTTTGTTAACTGTGCAAATGGGAAAGTGAGAGTGGCATGGCCTGGGATTAAGAAAGAGAGTTGATATGTAAGCAGAAGAACAAGTATACTGAGAATACCGAATGTGACTTCAATCCTATGTAAAACTTCACTTTTTGATAAAAAATAAAATGAGTTCAAACATTATGATTTTTAATAAGTTTTTCTTTTGTTATAATTTTTTATCAACGTTTTTTTTTTTATTTTTTATAAAAAAAATATTATTTATAATATATATATATATATATATATATATATATATGTGTGTGTGTGTGTGTGTCTGTCTGTCTGTCTTATAATTTTTCAATATAGTTCTGTCATTTATGTGTTAGTGGGCCTATACATTTTTTTCTAATATCCACGGATATCCGCGGGTATTTATAAAAAAGAATTAAAATATCTAATAACATATTTTAACTATAAATTCAAATAAAATACAATACATAAGATTCATAAATTTTGAACAAAGTCTAAATAACCTATAGAACGACAATTTAAAAAGAAAGGGAGATTATATTTTAAAACTAATAAATAAAAAACAACCTATCCAAAATCACTGTGTTAATATTTTAATTATTTTTCTTAATTTAAATTAGAGTATAGCAAATACAAGTATCTATGGGTACAAATACTATTATACTCGTACCCGTCCTGTTAACATGCGAATATAAAAATTATTTGTACCCCATTATCTGCGAATATCCATTTCTACTCATTACGAGTTTTATTTGCGTATCAACACCCAATTTCGTCCGGCTTAATAAAAATAAAGAATAAATAATAATAAAAATATATTTAAAAAATAAATAAATAAACAAATAAAAATAATAAAAATAAGTAATATTTTCTTTTGATTTTTTTTCTTTTTCTAAATAATAATAATAATATAATAATATGATAATAATAATAATAATAATAAATAAATAAATAAAAAGAAAAAGATTGTTTTAATCTTTTATGTGTTTTCTTTTAACGTCTTGTTTTTATTTTTTTAGCCCAAAATACTTTATCCACCCACACCACATCTTCTTGTAACTAACCGCGCCCAATATTTTGTATTCTCATCCTCACTTTATACTTTGCTTCAAATCAAGAAGTTAATGATGAGATTCTGATAATTAGAAGTATAATATGTTCTAATTTTTAGAATTGTTTTTTCCCATGGATAATTGATTTTGTGCTCTAATTTTATGACACCTTTTTTCTAGATAAATAAAGTAGTAATATGATTCTAAGAATATCTCTTCTACTAATTAGAATTATTTTTTCATGATCATGTCTTATATTGTGCTCTGATTTTCTATGTGATCTGATTCTCATAATGTGATAAATATTAAGACCAATTCTAGCCTTTTTAAATTTATTTGTAACCAAAACTGACCTTGTTATGAGATTACATTAGATTTATAATTTGGTGTATATAAACTCATCAAGTAAAAAAATAAAGGGGATCTTTGGAGACCTCTCTCTTGCCCTAAGCACACAATTTCTTTTAACCATCACCTTCGATCACCACCCCCACGTACTTCTTGGTGTTCCAACGCAACTATTCATCTTCTCAAACAAGTGTGCAAATCTAATCTCCCATTCAAGTTCACAAAAAATTAATTCTTGTTGTGTTATGCGTTTTTTGTTTAGAATTGGTTATGATCTTGGTTGAATTTGATATTTTCATCATTTCTTCTTGATGTGGAAAAAGCATTATTGTCATGAATTTTGGGGTTCATTAGTTTTTATAATTAATGCTTGTTGATTGCACTGGATGATTGCGAACGTTGTTGCATGAATATGTGAAAGATCTCATGTTTTAACATTCTATGTTTGCGTGAGTCCCGTTTTCTAATACATTTTGGTTGGTCCCACCTTTTTTTTTATTTATATGCCATGACTTCGTTTTTCTTTTATTCATTTATTTTTTTTCCCTTGATGTTTTTATAAATTATGGATATATAACAGTCACACGTTTTTTTCAGTATCCTATTTTATTTCCAAAGTTTCTTTTTAAAAAATAATAATAATAAATCATTTAAGTACACTTTTAATTTTTAAAAAGGTTTAAGTGCTCGTGTGACTGCTTGCATCATCTTAGTACTTAATATCTTCGCTTTTCTACAAAATTACTAAAATATACAAAATTTTCAAATATAAAAAATGTGCGATATCAATGTCTTCGAACAAAATTGTTTTCAAAAACTTTTTTCATAAAGAACTATGTGATTTTGATTCTCCATTATGAATGGAGATACATAGGAGTAAGGATTAATTCTTGTCGAGCCCAAAAAACATTTTTTTTTGTTTCTTTTGAATTTTCTCTTTTTATTATTTTGGAAAATAAATATTTAAAGGAGATCACATCCATTTGTATTTTAATTAAAGGTACTGTCTTAGGACGGGCGTTGTACGGTGTTAACACCTTCCTTGCGAGTAACCAACTCCCGTACCCAAAATATGTTTTCGTAGACTTGTTCTTTCTTTTATGGTTTTCCATAGTTTTCTATAATAATTATGGTGGCGACTCCAAATCTCTTTTCTTTAATATTTTATTTTTTGTTCGTCATCTTGTCGCAATTTTGGTTGTGACAGATGACGACTCCATTGGGACTTTAGAGAGTTAGGCTATTTAATTAAATATGTAAAATTGATATGGTTGTTTAATTTTTTTTTCATTCCTTTTTTTCTTCTTATATTTATTTATTTATATTTATTTATTTATTATTATTATTATTATTATTGTTATTATTATTATTTTGTACATTTTTGTTTTCATTTTGGATTATTGAATTTTTTTTGTTTATTTTGCTTATTTGTATGCTTGAATATTGAATCCCAGGGTAGACGACATTGTTATATATATTTGCCTAGTTTTTCTGTTTATTTGTAGGTGAAGGTTTGGGTATGCATCATCCTCCCTTCACACTCACACTGTGTGCATGACATGAGTGTGACCCTATACCCGGGTCTAAGTTGCTTAGAATTAGAGGGGGTTGTGTAGCAGTGTCACGGTGGATGTACCTCTCAAGTGGTCATTCTGAGAACCCTAACTAGAGTTTGTTTGCTTCATTGGTACTCCTACTTCTTGTTGTTTATCAACTGTCGTGGGAAATGCCATGAAGTGGGTCATAACTCTAGTGACCTTGATATGTATTTTACCTTAGATCCATTAGGCACCAAACCTTTGTTAATGCACAAAGGGAGATATGCACATCTTTTTATTCCTCAATTTATTTTTTTATTTATTTTTCCCGTTTATTTTGAATTAGTAATAAAATCATGCATGACATATTATGCATCCATGTATTTATGTTTTGCCATGTCATCTCATCATGTTTATCTGATTTTAGGCCCAAAATTATAAAGTTGTGATTAAGTCTAAAAAGAAGACAAGTTAACATGGAATTTGGAGCCGATGTCAATTAGGATATGATACTTTGAAGAAAAAATTATCCATTAGGGTTATAGAAAGTAATCTGAATAATTTGAGAGAGATAGTTGGCAAAATGAAGACCATACCAAGGAATACCTTCAAGAAGAGATATGGGAGCTTATTAAGTTTGTTGAAAGTGGAAGCCCAAGCAGCAATAGTCACAACTTTGGCCCAATACTATGCCCCACCATTAAGATGTTTCACCTTCTAAGATTTTCAGTTGGTACCCACAATAGAGGAATTCAAGCATATTTTGGGCTTATCAGTGAAGGGCAAGATTCCCTACAAATACTCCGACCAATATTCCTCAATTGTTACGTTGGTAGGAATCTTGAAAGTGCACCCCATCGGGCTAGAAAGTAAACTGATTACTAAGGGCAATTCGAAAGGCATCTCTCAAGGCTATTTAGAGTGGTGTTTGTGACAATTGGTTGAAGAAGGGATCGAGGAAACATTCATGGACGTGTTAGCTCTCACACTCTACAAAGTCATGCTTTTTCCTAACATGGAGAATATCGTTGACCACACTGCCATTAATGTGTTTGTCGCTTATAAAAATTATTTAGAAAGCCTAGTCAATGCAATTATAGCTAATGTATATGGAAGTCTGAACCTTTGCTATGAGCTCAAGAAAAAGAAGATATTGTGTTGTCTACCTATATTATATGTATAGTTCATCTCATAGATCAAAAAGGGTATTTCGAATGCTGAAGGTCTAGTTGAAGAAGTGTTATTAAACAAGCCAGAAATTAAAGGGGCAAAAGATTGGGCTAATTCTTGTGCAAGTTTGAATGGGGGAAAGATCAGATGGCGCCTTCCCTGGCAATTGAAGTCACATATTATTTCATGTGGAAAATTTCCTAATGTGCCTCTCATAGGCACAAAGAGTTGCATGAATTATAATCATGTGCTAGCTCAACGACAATTTGGGTATCCCATGCGAGGCTCCCAAAACCTAGGAGCTCTGGTTCACATATGGACTTATTATGAGTAAGGAGTTTTCCTCAATTTAATTAGACAAATTAGAAGTGCTTGGGGTGAGGTTATGTGTGTGGAAGAAGATCCAAGGTCCTGGATAATTAAGGACAAAATGTCTTACGATTGATGGATTATGGAGATAGTTAAAGTGATAAATCTACCTTTCAAATTAGGCTCCTCTCCTTCAGAACAACCGCAACCCATAGAATATGAGGGAGGGACGATCTTGAAAGAAGAAATGGAGATAATAAAGTTGAAAAATGAGGGGTTAAGTAATAACCTCCAAAGTCTTAAACAAGAATGTGCGGGCCTTAGGCGTGATAACAAAGAGAAGACAAGAATGCACCAAGAGCTATTTAGGAAACTGAGGGAAGAAAGGAATCATTGCTTTAGACTTAAATAAGATCTTGTTGCTGCCAACGTCGAATTAACACTAAGGGCTCGAGAAAGAGATGCAACATCTTTATATGAGTACTACAGAAATCAAATTTTTAAAGAACTTAAGAGAGATAAGAAGGAAGCATTAAAAAGATTGCACGAGGCTCAAATTAAGATCAATGAGATGGAGCAATAAATGAAGGAGCTAATGATGACCTATGATGTGAAGATGAATGAGGAACACCGACACCAGGCAAAATCAGAGAAAAGATATCAAGAGGTGGTTGCTCAGATGAAAGACTACACATTGGAGCAATAATGGATCATAGGACATTGGAAGAAATACTTTTCGTAGTTGGCGACCTTGGCCAATGGAGCCATCGAGCACATCCCGCGATTACTATCTAAAGTTGAGTCTGCACTGCTAATTTTTAATCATTCAGAAAAGATTGAGACCATTTTGGACCACTGCAAGAAACTAATATGAGAGATGAAGAGCATGATATTTAGGGCTAGAAATTAGGTTTTCTTTCTAATGCATTGATTTATGAGTTTTTTAGAAGGTTGGGTTTGTGTAAACTCTTTTCCATGTTAAATTTTATTTACTCACAGCTTTATAATTTCTTAATAGAATAAATGACTTGCATTATGTTTTTCCTTCTTTCTTTTTCTTATTTTATTTTGTTTAATAAAATTAATAGAGAAAAAATATAAAAAACAAATACAGCAAGGCCAAGACACCCTTACAAGACACGAGCAAATAGTAAAAATATGGAGGACTAGGAAATCGCACAAGAGACAATGAAAACAAATAATAGCCAAATAAAGGACTAAGTGGGTCAAATCTTAGAGGCTTTGAAATCTCTAAAGACCTCAAGAGAAGCTTCTTCTACAAAAGGTGAAGAAAGCACCCATGGTGCTCCTTTGCTTTTTCGGTATACGGATTACCACCAAGTTATACTCCATATAATGGAGAATATTCAAAGGTTGAACAAGCTTCCTTCTCATTCATAATCAATACTCCAGGGAATGAAACAATTACATTTGCGGGGACACGAGTGATTGTAACACCCAAGCCTTTAAACATAATTGTCGATGAGGACTCTTGGACCAAGATCACACCACACCCTACTATGCAGGCCGTATCCGTTGACGTTGAGGGAACCAAAACTAAGTTGGAAATTCTGGAAGAACGACTATGAGCCATTGAGGGAGGTGAAAACTATGGGTTTGACGATGTTGTGGGTTTAAGCCTAGTTCGTGATGTAACAATACCTCACAAGTTTAAAGTTCTAGATTTCGAAAAGTACAAGGGTACCACATGCCCTAGAAGTCATCTAACCATGTATTGTCGAAAGATGGTTGCATATGCTTATGACAACAAATTACTAATCCACTTCTTCCTAGACAGTTTGGCTGGGGTAGCATTGAGTTGGTATACACACTTGGAATCGTCTCGCATTCGTTGTTGGATAGATTTGACAAATGCTTTCTTGAAACAATACAAGTATAACATGGATATTGTGCCAGATCGGTTGCAATTGTAGAACATGGCCAAAAATGATGTTGAATCATTTCAAGAGTATACACAACGATGGAAAGAGCTTGTTGCCTAGGTGGAACCTCCTCTTCATGATAAGGAAATGGTGGCAATGTTTGTGAACATATTGCAACCACCATTCTATGAGCACATGGTGGGGAATGTATCTTCGAATTTCGCTGATATCATCATCATAGGCGAAAAGTTAGAGATCTGGTTGAAAAATGGAAAAATTGCATTTAGCTCGCTTGTGGTTGCAACTCCTAAAAAGCCTGATTTTAATCTTGGAAAGAAGAAGGAAGTAGAGGTGCACACAACATCAACAATACCTAAGTGGGAAAATCATGCTCCCACTCAAAGTTATCAAAAACAAATGAATCGACATCCTTACGTGGCTCATATGGCACCCGCCCACCAAGCACAATCTCCATAGTAGGGATTTTATCAATCGCTATATGCCACGAATAATACTTGGAAAATTGAGGTTAGCACGAATCCCAACCAGAATTTAGGGCAAAACGCTAGTCCTAGAAGGAATCAAGAAAGAGATTTTGTTCATTTCACTCCTATTCTTATGACTTACACAAAGTTATTGTTGGATCTACTTCGTAATGCTTTGGTAGCTATCTGCCCGATGAAGCCATTGGAGCCTCCTTACCCTAAGAATTTTGATGTAAATGCCACATGTGATTATCACGGGAGAACCATTGGTCACTCTATTGAGAGATGTTTGTCTTTCAAACACAAAGTGCAAGCTTTAATCAACTTAGGGTGGTTAAAATTTCAAGAGTATAAACCCAACATTGAGAGCAATCCCCTCTCTAGATATGATAATGCTCCGACAAATGCTATTGATCTCAAGGGACACAAGTTGGTGAAGAATATAAGCGAAATTCAGAGTTCCCGAAGGTTTAGAGGCACTACTAACAATAGGATTGTTGGAAGGTGAATATAACTTAAGGGATTCATGCGGATTCCATCCAGGTGCTAAACATTCCATCGAGGCGTGCAACAAGTTCAGAAATTTTCTACAAAATTTGATCAACAAGAACTTCTTGCAAGTATGTTGTGGGGATAAAGAGGACAAAAGGAGGCTGGTAGAAGAAAAAGAAAGAGCGAAGCTTGGCTTGCATAGAAGGACGATAACAAAAGATAGGGAAGATTTGCATTAGTGACATCAAAGAGAGCTTCCCCAATGCTGGATGGATTAACACTTGTCAAAAATCTGCCATCGAGGATGGAAAGAGATCTGAAAGCTCAGACTTTGTGCGGTCCTGTCCTCCAGACGTGTAGATGAACATTTGAGAGATAATGAATTTACCTGTGATGTTTAATTTGGAGAAAATGTAATAATTTTAGTTTGTCCAATTCGCTTTACCCATAGCTTTAGGATTCATTACGTGACGGGCATACTTTTTCTTTTATGCTCATTGTGACAATAAAGTCATTTATAGTTTGCGTTTTTCATGGTTTTCTTTTATTTATATGATTTATAAACTTAAATAATCCAAATATGATGATGAATGTTTTGAACATATTAATGTCGATATTCCTAATTTTGAGCATTCTATTGATAATATGGAAGATGATAATGAGGATGACTGAGAACTTTCACCTTACTATCCGAAGATGAATGTGGCAGTTGGGGCTGCTAATAAAAACATAAAAAAGATTATACAAAATATGGTGGTCACATATAAGGATTTGCATGAGATGCTTCTTTTTGCTTTGCATGGATATCATACATCGGTATGTACTTCAACTAGGGCTACACCTTTCTCTCTGGTATATGGAATGGAAGTAGTACTCCCCCTTGAGGTAGAAATCCCTTACTCACGAGTATGAATGGAAACCCAATTAAAAGAAGCAGAGTGAGTTCAAGCTAGATTTGACCCGTTTAACCTCATTGTGGAAAAAAGGCTAACTGTGGTATGTCACAGACAATTATACCAAAAAAGAATGAAAAAACGTTTGACAAAAAGGTGCGTCTCAGAGAGTTCCATGAAGGTGATTTAGTTTTGAAAAATATCTTACCTATACAAAAGGACCATAGAGGCAAATGGACTCCAAATTATGAAGTTCCGTATGTGGGTATGTGGTGAAGAAAGAATTCTCTGGTGGGGCACTAATTCTCATAAGGATGGATGGGGAGGAGTTACCGTTGCCAGTCAACTTCGATGCGGTTAAAAATTCTATGCATGATGATTCCATGATAGAGGATGCAACTAAGGATATCGACATTGTTTTCAAGTTTTTACATTTCGCTTTATTTGATAAAAAATATATCATTTGGGTTTTCATAAATTTGTTGTAAAAAAGTTTTGTGTCACACTAAGTTGGTAATTAAAGATAATAAAAATAATGGTAAAAAGGTATATTTGTGTCAGGAAACGTCACATGTATATTCACTAAATGCATATTAGCTCCTAAGGGATGTTGTGGAGGCAAAAAATAATAATAATCAAAATAAATTAAATAAAAAAATGAGGAAAAGAAAAGGAAAGTAAGGAAAAGTAAGGGTTTTGTGCATCCATGCATTCATACACCTTTATCACATCATACCATTCATTTTTATTATCAAGACAATTTTTGGAAAGGTTCAAAAAGAAAAATAAGGGCCATAGGGGCATGGGATCACTCTACTTCTTTTTCAAATGACATTCATGTGGTGTTTGTTTATGCTTAAATCAAAATTTAGGTTCTCCATTAGGTATAGATCCTCTCCTCGTAATTTGTTTATTTTTTTAAATCATATTTGCAAAATGGGATATGTTTAGGATTGGGGCCCTCTATGTGGTAATGGTCGTTGAATCCCTTGGATGTAGATCCTCTCCTCAGGATTGGTCTGATCTTTCTAAAAAAGAAATCAGATCTGCAAAACGTTTTTGTTTTTCGGATCGGGGTCCTCTACGTGAGAATGGTCGCCGAATCCTTTGGATGTAAACCCTCCCCTCAAGCATTGGTCTAATTTTTCTCAAAAAGAAATCAGATTTGCAAAAAGTTTTTGTTTTCCAGATTTGGGCCCTTTACGTGGTAATGGTCGCCGAATCCTTTGAATGTAGATCCTCTCCTCGGGATTGGTCTAATCTTTCTCAAAAAGAAATCAGATTTGCAAAATGTTTTTTTTTTTGGATCGGGGCCCTCTACGTGGTAATGGTTGTCCAATCTTTTGGATGTAGACCCTCTCCTCGGAATTTGGTTTAATCTTTTTTAAAAAAGAAATAAAATTTGCAAAAAGGACATTGTTTTTCCAAATTGGGGCCCTTTACGTGGTAATGGTCACTAAATCCTTTAAAAATAAGGTTTTTGGATTGTGACATTTGTATTTTGGTCATGGTTTTCGTTTAAACATAATCATTTCACGTTTTGTCATCTTTGTTTCTTTTGAAATCAGACAAAATTAGGATCTTTATCTTTACTTGTCTTTTCTCTAAACATATAAAAATGTAAATTCTGAGATTATCGCAAGCAAATCTAAGTAAAGAGGACAAGGTATAAATAGTGCGGATACCTACAAATATAATTTTTTTACAAGTGGTAGTGCCAGCTAAATGATGTAGGATTTGATTAACTTTAATATATAATGCATTTAATAAAATTATATATTAATGCTGTTTTAGTCAAATTAGAATTTCATATAATGTATTTAATAGAATTATAATATTGAATTGTTTATGTCATATTTGATGATTGATTATCTGCCTCTGTTGTAAGTATTGATTTTTTTTTGTCATATTTGATGACTAACTTTCCGCCTATGTTCTAAGCTGCAGAATTGGAATCAAGGATCACATTTCACAGTCCCCTCTGTACTTAAAGCTACTAGTTCTTCCATCACACACACAACCCTAATAAATTTAATTGACAACTTCTCTCTAAAAAAATTTGAAAGATTGAAAGGAAAAAAAATGAAGAATATTCCTCTGATTCTAATGGGTTGTGGAGGAGTTGGTCGTCAACTTCTCGAACACATTGTCTCTTGCCGTTCTCTTCACTCCACACAGGTAATGTCCCTTTAGATGGATTCTTATGTTTCCAAATTGTGCTTCAGTTTCCTATTTTTTTTGTCATGGCTTTAACCTGAAAATGACAAGTTATTTGGGTTTCTGATATACCATTTGTCTTTTGAACTTTTTTTTTCTTTCTGGGGTTATTTGTGCGGGCTTTTGGCTTCTCTGCCAAATGAATCCAGCGATTGCGCTCCGTGATTTTATTTTTTGAAATTGATTGAGAATGGGTATAGAAAAATGTGCATTTTTTGTTTAGTTGATTGATGTTTCAATTTATTTATTGTGTTTGAGTTTTTTTTTTTGTTGGCAGGGACTGTGCTTGAGAGTTGTAGGAGTTGGTGATAGTAAATCTTTGGTGGTGTCGGATGATTTGCTGAATAAGGGGTTGGACGACAGCTTTTTGTTACAACTTTGCCGGGTCAAGAGCGCTGGCGAATCTCTATCAAAACTTTGTGATTTCGGTTGATATTTATGCCTAATTTTTCTTGATGGTGATATGAAAATTTATATTTTTTAGAATGTTTACTTGTTGTATGTTATTTAAAGGGGAATGCCGGGCGTTTGGGCATCCGGAGTCAGAAGGAAAGATTCTAGAGATTGCATCTCAACTTGGTAGAAAAACAGGTATGTAAGCAATCATTCACCACCATGAACTGGTTATGGCAGTACCCATGAAACCTCCTCTGCTGTTGTATCCTGCAACGCCCCATACCCCAAACATATTTAATCCTTGAATTTTTATTATAGACTGCATTGCTTGCTTACTGTTGTGGATTTTAAAATAAATTTGAAATGAGAGTGAACCTTCACAGCTTCATGCACTAAATCACTGAACAGCTATTTTTTTTTTTTTTTTAA
>Ga0209389_1003343_pt1 | contig 12872 bp, 7 predicted proteins | sample CowpearedBW_FD_187526 | JGI IMG/M metagenome (GOLD analysis project Ga0209389, IMG submission 187526) | Root nodule microbial communities of legume samples collected from California, USA - Cow pea red BW (SPAdes) (version 2) | ecosystem: Host-associated > Plants > Roots > Nodule | place: USA... | reverse complement strand
TATATATATATATATATATATATATATATATATATATATATATATATATATATATATATATATATATATATATTTCTCTGTAAATTTGGAGTACAGGATTGCAAAGGATTGATTTAGAAAATTAAATCAAATATTATTTGGTGATAATTTATCAAATATTTTTAAATGATTAATTTATTTAATTATATCATAAATTCTCAACCAACTATATTTGTCAAATAGTTTATATCTCTCAAAATATATTTAAATATTCATAATCTCTATAAAGATAAATAATGTTTATCTTTATTTTTATTTTAAAAGATATTTGTGAAATTTTAGCAACAAAAAAGCTCAATCCAAATCGTATATAGAGAGACCAAGGGAAAGTAGAAGGAGAAGCTTGAAACTTCGAAGTTTAGGAACCCTTAGGGGACCTAACTTCTTTCTCTCTCCATTCTTCTCCTAATTTTATTTTTGTATTCCATAGAGTGCTAAACTTCTCGGGTTGGTTTCATTGTAATTTCATTATGGATTATGAGGTTATAATGAAATTATTTCTTTGTCCTTTTTTATTATTGTTGTAGTTTTCACTAATCTATGTCTTTTGTCTTTGAATCGCGTACAAAGTAATAATTTTTACATGCTAGCTAATTAGCGAAGTGTTTAAATTTATATGCATGCTAATCATATGAGTTGAAGGGTTTTTAAATTTAATTGAGACTTTACTTTGATTTTATTTAGAAACTTTCAAGTGATTAAATGAGTCTTTACCAATAATTGAGACTTTACTTTGGTTAAAGGTATTTACTCTAACTAAAATTATTCCAAATTTTACTTTGATTAATTAAGCTTTTTATTTGGTGAGGAGATAAAAGAATAGACATGATTAGGCATACTAAAATTTGATTGAGACTAAACTTTGGTTGTGTGGATAATCTAAAAGTTATCACTTTTTGATGATGTCAGCTCCGTGTAGATTCGTCGAAATCACGTTCCAATCGGTGGAAGAACCCTTGTGCAACCTCTAAACTTCGATCCAGCAAAGAAGATCGAAGAAAGATGGCGGAAGACTTGCAATCTCTCGATGATAGATCGATTCTCTGTCATTCCAATGGGGAACCTCTCGGATTCTCACTGAATCAAAAAACCTATGAGGTAAAAATCTACACTAGAAGGTGAGCTCTAAAAATGGGGAAAAATCCTCTCAATATTATCAAACCTAACAATATAGACGTTGGTCTACCTTTAATAGAAAAGGCAGTCGTGAAAGGGAAACTAAGTTCTAACGGTGAAGCATTAATGGCCAAGCTATCATGTACAAGGTGGAAAGCATGAAGAGGGTAAATCGTGACAAGAACCCTAGTTGCCCTAGGGTTTTAAGGAACCCTAATGGAAAAGAACAAAACTCTTGAAGATGGAAGGAAACCTTGCAGAGTGACTAGACACGCAATGCAAATGAGGCTTAAGCCAAAGTCCTCCATGCTGAAATATGATTTGGCCTGCAGGTTGCTTTCAACCTAAATATTAGGTGCATCATGGTTGAATCTAGGCTAATATGTCTTCAGGCCCAATCATGAAGTGTACGTTAGAAGCTGCTTGATGATGGGTTGTGTGTTGATGCTAGGATGTCCCATAGAATGAAGGCTGCATGTTATTTGCGTTCATGATGGTTGTTGAAGGATGGAACGTGTATTTTTTTATGTTGGGCTTATAGGATGTCATGGCCCAAATGAATACAAGGAAAAGAACAAAAGACACTTATAAATGTGGGTTAGAATACAAGCTCAATGACAATGCTAAATACAACACACAATTCACTAACTTATACATTTATTTAACTAATTAAAAACAAACAAATAAAGATTGGCCTAAATCATAGCCTATAGGATGGGGACCCCTAGGACAAGATTCATCACTTTTCAATTAAGACTTTACTTTGGTAAAAGTGAGAACGCCAACAAGTTAATTGAGAATTTACATTGATTAATTTGCAAATCTATAACAATAATTAATTGAGCAGTAATCTTTAGATAGCCGATGATGAATTTATTTTGAAAAAGCAGTTGAATCAATCTATTTTCTTTATAATTCTTTTTATCCTTTTCTAATTTGATTTCTTTATTTCTCATTTTATTTGACTAATCCTTTTGTATAATTTTTATAGAACTAATTTGTTAGAAATCAATTTCGTGTTCGTTGGGAGACGACTTAAGGTTGACTTTACCCATACTAATCTTTTATTTACTTTCTTAACAATATTGAAGTTGTTACAAAAAAGTAGTATTAATTTGATCACTTCACAACAACATTATCAAATTATCAATCTATTTTCTTTGTAATTGTTTTTATCTTTTTTCTAATTTTATTTCTTTATTTCTCATTTTATTTGACTAACCCTTTTGTATAGTTTTTATAAGAATTAATTTGTTAGAAATCAATTTCTTTTTCATTGGGAGACGACTTAGGGTTGACTTTACCCATACTAATCTTTTGACTACTTTCTTAAGAATATTAAAGTTATTACATATAAGTTGTAGTAATTTGATCGCTTCACGACAACGTTATCAAATTTGGTGTCATTGTAGGGAGGAAAAGGCAACACGTGGAAAGGAGAAAGCAGAAATTTTTTGGGTTAGAACATGAAGAGCAAGGGAGGAGTAGAGCAAAGTTGAGGTGGTCTTGTGGTAGGAATTTCACGTAAGGGGTGCTAAGCTTGTCTTTTTTATTCATGGAAATTCAATGAGACTACTCCATTTTTTTTCTCTCATTTTTTGTTTGGTTTGGGATGGGGTATGGCATATCATGGTGTTCTTTCCTTTGTGAATGGTCAAATTTGATGGGTTTAAGTGGTAATTTTAAGAAGAATTTTTTCACTATTATGTGGGTGAATTCATGGTGTAAATTGGGTTACACTTCTTATCGTCTTGCAATTTTCTAGTGAACTAGTGGAGGCAATGGTTATGATTTTTTTTCTTTATAGAATTGTGATATTTGGTGGAGAAGGAGGCCATTGGGAGGTAAGTTGATTGGAATCATTTATAGCTTTGTCATGTTGAATTTTGTAGTCAAGTGAGATGGAAAAATAAATTTATGTGGAGCATGTTGGTTTTACGTGTAATAGTAGTGATTTTGATGACTATGAATTTGGCATAAAACCATTGGAAAATTCTGCTTAAATTTTGTGAAAGAAAGATTAGGGGAATGATGCAAGAGGGAAATTGGATATTTTCTATTTCAATGGAGCATAGTATCAAATTCAGGCTAATAATTGTTTTGCATGGAATTTTGATCAATTTTGGGTGAAGGGTGTGTGAAGTGAATATGTTTTCAGTGTGTGCAGTTGTCTTAGATTTCTTTTGGTACAACAACAATAAGGGTTCAAGAGATTGTGTAAATGATTTGGGGAGTTTTGCATGGGTGGTGTTGTGTTGGTGAATTAAGTGCATGAAATGGAAGGTTGAAAGGTAAGGAATGGATATTTGTGCAGTTGTATGTATGGTGAATGAACATTTTCTAAATTTTGTATGTTTGAGTGCCTTTGAAAAGACCAAAACTCATGTTTGACGTTGTTCTTCGTATTTTCTAGGTGAGTTTATGAGGGATCTAGCGTTGAACGCTAGTTTTAGGCACTTAGCGGCCTGTTTTTGAAAGGTCTGGCATTGAGCGCTGGCTTTGGCGTTGAGCGGTGGATTTACGAGGCGTTGGGCACTGAGTGTTGGCCTTCTAGCGCTAGACGGTGGCTTTTACAAGGCAAATGGCACCTAGCGCTATCATTGAGCATTGGGTTTCCTACTTGTATTGCTTTGTTTGGTATGAATAATATTGCAGACTTTAGGGTTTTAAAGCATATACATTATGGTCGGTGTGATACTTTTTGTTGAATGCATGTCATGACATGATGATAAGTGTGGTTACTCATATGATTAAGAGAATTATATGCTTATAAGTATGGCATCCTATGATGTGATATGATTGATGCATGAGCGTGATGAGACATTGTCACACTTGGTTATGAATATAATGAAAGGTAGCTCTACATGATTGTATAGGGGGTGCACTTGGTCGGGGCTCTCGATATGAGTAATGGAAAGTTGTATACTTCATCAGGGTTTGATAAGAGTAATGGAAGATTATGTATCTCGTTGGAACTCTTGACATGAGTAATGGAAGTGGTATACTTCATCGCGACTCGCTATGAGAGTAATGGTACGTGGCATCTTTGGTAAATTGTGTATGAGAATTGGTTGAGTGGTCAATTATGTGATAATGTCATTCCGTTTAATATTACTTGGTGATAAAATGTTATGTTTACATGCTGTGGTTTTAAGGACATGTGATATTTGATAGTGTGGATGAGTTATGCTATATTGTGGTAATTAGGGATATCAACAGGGCAGGAGGATACGGGTAGTAGCTCCCCCGTAACCTATCCGCTGAATAAATATTCGCCTTGTACCCGTACCAATATTTGTGCGGGTACTTGCATATATTTTTAATATCCACGGGTACTTGTGGGTATTTATGAAAGAAAAATTTAATATTTAACAACAAATATTAACCATAAATTCAAATAAAAATACATTGCACAACATTTATAAAGTTCAAATAAAGTGCTAATAACCTATTTAAATGGTGTTAAATGACTGTTTACAAATAAATGGAGATGTTTTAAAACCAATTGATAAAAAATGTCACATTCAAAATCAATGTGTTAATGTTTTAATCTTTTTTTTTAAATTTAAATTAGAGTATAGCGGGTACGAGTATCCACGGGTACAGATACTATGATACTCGTACCCGTCTTATTAACATGCGAGTATAAAAAATACTCGTACCCGTTACCCGCGGGTATCCATTTTCAATATCCATTTCCAACCAATTGCAGGTTTTATCCACGGATACCCGGGGTACGAATTTTTTTTACATCCCTAGTGGTAATGTTAGGTAAGTGATATATTGATGTACATTGTTATGTGATATGTTACATGGTTAGCTCATCCTTGCATGTTTGTATTTGTGGTTTTCATGTGTAGTGATCATGAAACATGTGTTATACGAGAGTAGATGTTGATGTAGATATGGTTAGAGAAGCTTAGCTGTGAGGAACCCGTGGGGAAGCTTCAAGGAGTCTTGTTTCTTACGATTGGAAAATTTCCTTGAATAAAACAGTAATAGTTGGTTGTTGCGAGATTTAAACTTGAAGGATTTGCATTAAGTCTTGTTTTAACAGTTTAATTCATTTGGTTAGTTGAACCATAGTTTATTTTGATGAATAAAGTTGTTTCAGATGAATCTTTTGACAAGTGTTATTTTGGAGATAAAATAGTTGTGAAAATTCATATTTAATAGTATGGTACCGTGGTTGTATTTAGAAGTTTTGGAAAAAAAATTGCATGTGGCATTAGCTTATCCTTCTTTGTTTGTTGGTTGTTGTGTCTCTTTTGCAATGATCACTTCTACGACTGAGTAGATGAGGATGCAGGTGGAATTGGGTCTAGCTGTTAGGTTGAAAGTTGGAGTTTTAGATTTCTTTTGGAAGAATGTACATGAATATATGATATGGTGTAATTTAATAGTCTTGTCCCTTGTCTAGAAAGACTTTAATTTTGTGACACAAATGTAACTACACTTTATTTGCATGATTGTGTATATTTCTTGAGATGTTATAAGATCTCTTTCAAAGGTTGATTGTATTTAACTAAAATTGTTTAATATTATATACTTTGTAATTTTATATTATTATAATTTTAATAAAATTTAAAAATTTTCTTTTTAAATCCAATAAGCTTTTAAGGAAGATTCGTAATCATAGTCTCTTATAACAAAATTATGTGTAAAGACATTTAACCATTATGCCTGTAAGATAAATATCATATCACATAATTAACATGAATATTTAACTGAAAAAATAAAGTTTTAAAATCTCGAGAATTAAATAAACTACAAAAATTTAATTAAAAGTTTCAAATAAATTTATCCGGAGATTAAAAAAATAATTAAACAGCAATGTTTTGAAAGATATGTAATGAAATGTATAAATCAAGTAGTTAGACGATACAATTCATTAAATGATGGTGAAACGTGAATAACAATGCAATTAAGCTATAAAAAAAGTATTATATGATTCAAGTCAAAATCATTACCGAGTTAAATTACAATTGTGTTAACATGTGTGAAGCACAAAGAGTACCAAATATTTTGTGATCGAAGAGTAATATACATTACATGCGGTGCAAAGAAACCCACGTGCACCAAAACCCTGTGAATGGCGCAAGTTCAAAGATTCCACTTCTGTTTTGTCCTTTCCACCGAATTTAAATTAAAAAAGTAGCAAATTGTTTAAAAAAATCTGTATAATGCTACATGTTCCAAGTCCACCACCACCCTCAACGTTGAAACTTACTTGAAGCCAGAACATCCTAGTACCTCTGGGTTCTCTGAGGGTATCTCTGTTGTCCCAGGTATGCAACAATTCTCCACTTCCATTCTGAATTGCTTCTTTCAATTGGTAATGTTATTGTTCTGCGAGTTATCTCAACTGGGCACCTGATTTTCTTGCAAATATGATTGAACTCGATCTTTCTGGCAGTCTCATTGCAGAGTAAGAGTCAAAGGGTTCAATTAAATTACAATGCTTTGATTCCATTTGCTTTAAATTTCTCAGTAAAATTGTCCTTGTCATTTGGAGTATTGAGTTACTCTGTTGCTTTGTCTGTACGATGTTCTTACGTTTTGTTTTTCTGATGATGATTAATTGGTGATTGATAGTAAGTTTGGGAGTTAGTAATACGAAACTCTAATCCTTTTGATAGTTGGCCGTAGGATTTTCTTTTTCATATTTTTGATATATGATAATGAATTACCTAAGATGAAACCGGGAGGGGTGTTCTGGCAAACGGGGCTAGTCTATGATGGGAGAGACACCCACATTTAGTACTTGTTCGAATCACGAGCAAGATTGATCACTGTGGTTTGAGAAAATAAACAAAAAATTATATCTGAGATGAGGTTCATCAAATTTATGTTTTGTTAGTTGGTTTGGTTTCCAGTATTGTGTTGACCCTGTTTAACCACTCAACATGACAAGTTTGCTGTCTTACCGATTCTGTTAAGCCTTGTTAAGCCTGATTGATTGCATTTCAATTGTTTGTTGTTTTTCATTTGAAATTCTTTATACTATTCAGATCTTTGATCACACCCTTCAGCCTCAACCTGTCCTCTCTTTAGTCTTCTTTGAAGCCTTGTTTTTATGAGATTCCATTGATTTTCTGAATTAAGTACCAACTTGACATGTACGGTTCCTTTTCTTTTTATATTGATGTTTTGCAAGGTATCATCATCTTGAATGGCAGTAATAATGGCTTTGCATGGTTATTGTTACAACAATATAAAGTTGGGAAATCAGCGAAGAGCACTACACAATCTCAGTTTTCCAGGCTCAATTTTAGTTCGTAAATTGCCAAATAATAGAAGGTCAAAATCTGATAAGTTAGAAAATGATAAATTTCCTAGATTCCTGGTTGAAATGCGACAGACAGAATTGCCTCCATCAAAATATGGTACAAATGGTAGAGTTGCTAAAATGGTTCCAGCAAATGAGATAGTGAAAAGAAAGACAATGTCAGAGAATAAAGTGGAAATGGGGAGCAGTTCAAAGCAAGCTGTTAATGGAGCAAGTTTAGTAAGAAGGGACCCAAGCCCGGCCTTGACAAAGACAGTGAAATCTAGAACCTCTAAAGAACTTCCACCTCTGGAAGAGCTAAAAGTTTTGCCTTCAGATGAAGGCTTCAGTTGGGCCAATGAAAATTACAATTCCGTGCAGAGATCTATTGATGTTTGGTCTTTTGTTTTTTCTTTACGTATTCGAGTTCTGTTGGACAATGCAAAATGGGCATATTTGGGTGGCTTTACAGAAGAAAAGCAGGTAGGTATGGATGTTATGTCGTTGCCAATGCAAACATTTCTTCAGCCCTCATCCCTATTAATTTTCTAATTAAGTTTCTGTTATGCTTTTCCTTTGCTGATTCAAAGTAATTTGACATTGTATTTCAGAAAAGAAGAAGGCAGAAAACTGCTGCATGGCTAAGGGAGTGTGTATTACAACTTGGCCCAACTTTCATTAAACTTGGACAGTTATCATCAACAAGGTCGGATCTATTTCCTCGGGAGTTTGTAGATGAGCTTGCGAAATTGCAGGTACATTTGTAGGGTCTAGTGCTCAATTTGGGTGCCTGTTTGACATTTTTAGAGAAATTCTTTTAGCAAGGAATTCACTGTATTTTGAATTTTACATTTCACTTTTTTTTTCTAATGTAGTTACAAGTTAGTTACAGTCTTACAAATGCTTACAGTGCTGACTCAGGATTGAGTTACGCTCATAGCTATTTATAGCTATCTCTGATGTAATCACAGTTAATTTTGAATCATATTTTTAGTTCTCTCTCTGTTCTTCGTATCTGTTCTTTATATCTCTCATTTCCAATACTTAATAGTTTTTAATCCTGCAGGACAGGGTACCTGCTTTTTCTCCCAAGAGAGCAAGAGGCTTTATTGAGAGTGAATTAGGAGCTCCCATTAATGTATTGTTTAAAGAGTTTGAAGATCGGCCCATTGCTGCTGCTAGTCTTGGTCAGGTGAATTATGCCTATGCTGACAATCATATTTTTTTTATTTCTTCTATTCAAGATAATGATCTTAATGCATTGATGTTAGTGATGCCCTTTGTAGTGCTAGAACTCTAAATTTGAACACAACTTCTTGGCAGTAGAGACAATCGGATGAGATAACTCAGCTTTTTTTACTTCCATTTTTGGGGGCCCTATTTGTAGGTTCATCGAGCTATATTACACAATGGAGAAAAAGTAGTTGTCAAAGTCCAAAGACCTGGACTAAAGAAGCTTTTTGACATTGACTTGCGTAAGTTGTGGTCATTTTGCATCTTCCATTTGCTACGTCTTGTGATTTTGATATAGTTATTGTCATCACACTTGAGATGGATCTAAGGATTTCTAAATTATTTGAGGAAACTCTACTTGATTTGCAATCTCTAATATTAGGGAATTTAAAACAAGGTGTCAAATCCTAATAATTTACAAAACAAAATATAAGGCCCCCAACATAAAAGGCATTTTCTCTAAATAGGATATACTTTCTGTTAGAATATAATCAGTTGTTACAGATTTCTAGAAAATCAACCGTTACATAATCTCAGAAATTAGTATGATTGATTCTTAATTATTAGGTGTCTTTATTGTAATTGATTCTATTCAATAGTATAAATACATAGTGTGGTCTGCATTAGACACACAATACATTCAGAACATATACAATTCTATACTTTCTAATATTCTTTCTCATAATAGAGCATACAAAATCAAATGCAGCTTTTAACTTGCACAGTGGCTTCAGGCACATTGAAAGGATACCTTCAAGTTAATCCCTAGACTTAACAAACCTCAGTTATTTCGTCAGAGAACTTTTTTCCTTGATCAAGTGATGGTCATTTTCTTTATTGCTTTGTTCACTTATGAAAGACTGGACTGAAGCAATATGTAAAGTCTCTTGACTATCCACAATAAAGCTTCATATGCCCAACATTTCCAAACTATAATACACAAAGTAGTTGTTTACTCTTGTAAGACCACATGTGAACATTTTCTTGGCTCAATACATGGTCTCTGTGAACTTCAACAACTACTTTTTGCTTCTTACTTTGCCTAATAAAATATTCCAAAGTAGACTACCCATCAATAGATTAATCACACTATCTGCATTGAAGTATCCCATTCTTAATGTATCTCAAGATTCAAAGGACTACATTCCAATGATCAACACATGAAGATTGTGTAAAATGACTCATCTATTGTCTGTCAAGGAAATATCTAGTCTGGTTATTGCAAGATAGTTTAGTATCTCAACTAACTTCTTGAACTGTACCTGCTCAGGTCTGAATAAGGTTCCTTAGTTTTAGTAATAATTTGTTATTTTGATCTATTGGAGTGTCAAATCAAACTGTTTCCGTACAATATATCTAAGGCATATATTTTTATTTGAAATTGCAATAGCATTCCCAAACTGAGCTAGCTTAAATCCTTGATACCAAATTTTAGAAATATGATTTGATTATGTTAGAGATATGATTTTATTACATTAATAAGTAGATATGATATGATTTGATAAGGAAATATCTTACCAAATATTTACCCATTATTAGACATTGATTTTGTTCCTTATTATTGTAATTCATCTTCATTATAAATACGAATACTAATGTGTGTACACAATATATGGAACTTATAATATTTTTTCTTGTTTTCTCTCAACATGGTACCAGAGCAGTTCATCCTCTATGACATATTTTATCACTAATCCTTTCAACACTAATAAAATATTGAAGTTTACCCAAGCCATTGATCTACGGTGCTAATGTAGTTAGTTGGGATCAAATTTCTCATTGTGATGCTTATGCTAGTAAAAAGTCTAATAAATATAAATATTGGTTTTAGGTAGCTTTACTTTATATAATCGAGTCTGGTCAATGATCTGAATGAGTTATTTCTTACACATGATTTGAGTAGTAATTCCAATTGTGGTCAATTAGTGAGATTAAAGCCTGGTCATTGTTGAAATTTTGTTTTACTTTAACATGTTTCCTTTTCATGAATGTCCAGGAAACTTAAAGCTGATTGCAGAATATTTTCAGAGAAGTGAAACTCTAGGGGGTCCAACAAGAGATTGGGTTGGTATATATGAAGAATGTGCAACGTAAGTAATACAAACATTGTGTTTGAAGCAAATTTCTTCTTCCCTCATTGCACGTTAAAATCTTAGACTCTTAGTAACTTGTTTTGGCCTTCACTATACCTACTATCATTAATTACTGTCATTGGAATTGTCCCTTATGAATTTTATATTGTCCTTAACATGTCTTACGTAATTTATATTGTCCTGCACATTGTACTTTTCAGGATTTTGTATCAAGAAATTGATTATATAAATGAAGGAAAGAACGCTGATAGATTCCGCCGAGATTTTCGAAACATAAAGTGGGTCCGAGTACCTGTATGTTTCTTGTTGCTATACTATACCCTGCTGGATATTTTTATTCAGATAGTTTCAGTTTCCTTGAAACTTAGTTTACCTCTCCAATCTTCCTAATCTCCTTTAAACATGTATGTAGCACATATAAATCACTAATGTCTAGTGCTAATGTTAATTTTTACTACTACATCCTTCGTTTTCACCTTTGCAGCTGGTTTATTGGGATTATACTGCATCAAAGGTATTGGCATTGGAGTATGTGCCAGGTTGTCAACTTGACCAGTGCAGCTTACTTGTTTTCTTCTTTTTCTTTAAAAGTGGAAGCTAAAATAATTAACTTTTTTCCTTCAAGGGTTGTATGTTATTATATCATTGAACTTTGGTTTTACTTTTTGAAAATAGGTATCAAAATAAATGAAGTGGATATGTTAACTTCGCGTGGTTATGATCGATTACGAATCTCATCACGCACTATTGAGGCATACTTGATTCAGGTCCACATTGTTGTTTCGCACTGAAACTATCAATATTCAATATTGTCATCTTTTGGGTTCATGTGAATGTTTCATAGCCTATATATGCCTATGTTTTGATAAACATAGAAAAGAAATTTTGCTTCGAGATAGTTGTAAATAAAAGGTATTTTGAGTATTAAATCTTGCTTGTTTTGCAGATATTAAAAACAGGTTTCTTTCATGCTGATCCACATCCTGGAAATCTTGCCGTTGATGTTGATGAAGCAATTATTTATTATGACTTTGGTATGATGGGGGAGATAAAATCTTTCACCCGAGAGAGACTGCTTGAACTGTTCTATGCTGTATATGAAAAGGATGCCAAAAAGGTCTAGTTTCTGCTATGATGCATCTTTGAAAACATGGGAGACATTATCATAACAAGTACTTCCCATCTGATATCTTGATAAACTAATATCAAAAATTGTTTTCTAATGTCTCTTCATGCATCTTTCTTTTTGTAAAGTATAGACATGTAAGATTACATGGAGCTTGATATATATCAAAATATGAAACTTGTATAGGAATTATATGTTAGCGAATGTTAATTTGTGTGCAATGTTTAGGGAGAAACTTAGTGCTGTTTAAAAGATTAATACAAGGTAAACAATGATGGATTAACAAACCTTTCCACACCAATTTCCAAAGCTTAGCTCTCAGGAAAGCGTCCTCTATTCCTTTTAGGAAAACTTCACCCTTGAAGTGGGAGAACTCCAAGAGGAGCTAAGGACTTTCCTATTTAAATATACACCAAGGTTCAACCTTAAGTCCTTGCATGTCTAACCTAGTCTTGGACGTGCTTATCAAGGACATACAAAAGAGTTTCCTTATTTTTGTATTGTTTTGTGCATGATATAGTCTTGATTGAGAAATCAAGGGAATCAACATTAGGCTTGAACTTTGAAGGCAAATTTTGGAAACATGGGGTTTTCATTTAAGTAGGAGTAAGACAATATATGCAGTGCAAGTTTAGAAAGACATAGGAGGAAGATGACTCATAAGTAAAGTGGGAGAATACATCATACCATAGGTTTTTGAGTTTAAAGTCGGGTTCAATCATAAAAAATGATGGATAAAATGAATGATAATGTTACAAACGACACAAGTAAGATGGATAAAATGAGAAAGGTATCATCGGTTATTTGTGATGGCAGAGTAACTATCAAATTCAAAGGCAGGTTTTATCACACAACTATATGCCCAACTATACTATATGGTAGTGAATATTGGGCTATGAGAGAACGTGAATAGGGGGGAGTAGCAGAAATAATAATTTTATAATGGATGTGTGGGCATACAAGAAAGGATAAAATAGAAAATGATTATGTACAAACA
>Ga0209389_1003337_pt1 | contig 12878 bp, 4 predicted proteins | sample CowpearedBW_FD_187526 | JGI IMG/M metagenome (GOLD analysis project Ga0209389, IMG submission 187526) | Root nodule microbial communities of legume samples collected from California, USA - Cow pea red BW (SPAdes) (version 2) | ecosystem: Host-associated > Plants > Roots > Nodule | place: USA... | reverse complement strand
AGGAGATGAAAGAGAAAAAAACATAAAGCATAAAGTAAAAACATAAAGCAACTTGTACCATGGAGGTACAAGTGGTCCAAGGGGGACCCCTAGCATCTCTTGGACAAGAATCACCATTGGGTGGATAAAACATTTCATTTTTTGTTTCATTTATCCTACCTTATAGAATGTAGGGTTTTCTATTTGCTAGTTATCCCTTCTGAAGTTATATTTATTTCCTAGAGGCCCCTTGAACTCTCTATATAAGGGGTGCTCTTTAGCTTGTAAAAGGGTTGATAATTTTGAGTTTATACACTTGTGTTATTCAACAAAAAATTGTGAGCTTCCTCCATATGAGTGGAATCTTCACCTTAGCCTTATCTTACCTAGCAAGTGACGGCATCCTTCACCCATTTCTAGAGTTGGTTAGCCATATGGCCCCTGTATCAGTGGCGTGCTTCACTTCCATCCTTACCATCTTTTATGCTTTATACTTGTTTCTTCTTATTTCAATTCGGTTTCATGTTTAAACTCCCCATTTGTTTTGTTTCTTAACTCAATCCATTACTCTTCTTCTCTAGAACCTTTAGAAGTGAACATTCACATCTAGATAACTTGTTATATTAATGTTTAGTGGGAATCTTTTCTAGGTTTTCTTAAAGAACTCATCACCATATTCAAAAATCTAAAATGGACCAACTTAATCATTCATCAATATTAATTCTCATTCAAAACAAAACTATTTGTAAAAGGGGGCAAGAGGTCTTATTTATATATGCATAAGCCCCTTAATCTTTTTATCATAGGGAATGTGGGACTCAAAACAAAGAAAAAATGAATTGAAGTATGGCTTCACAAAGTGAGTTAGGTGCATCCCATCCAAGCCAAACTAGACTACCTATGTCTCTATAAAATTCTAAGAAAATACAAAAAAAAAAAGAATACGCCTATACAATTTTGTACAAAATTAAGAAAAAATGTATCCTACTGTTCTACTTTTTAAATTAGAAATATATTCTTCTTTCAAACTTCATCTACTTTTATTCTCTTAACTATATTATGGTGACAGGATAATTTTCATAATAGAGTTCACTTATTAATTCAAAATCTTACGCATGTATAAAGTAATATGTTAGACAAAGAAAGTATTGACAAGTGGTGTATTCTAAGTTTGTTTAGATGATAAAATAATTTTTTTTTCTGTAATAAGAAGTTACGAGTCTATTTAGTTATATAGTAAGAACATGCTTGATATTTCTGCAAGGAAATTCAAATTTTTGTTTATGTTCTTAGGGGACCAAGTTGTATTCCACAAGTCTACTGAATAGCTCTGGTGCTGGGTAGTCGGGTGGATGTCTTCTTACTCCGATGAAGCTCCGATGAAGCTCCGATGACGGCGCAAGTGTGCCTGCAAAAGACACTCTGATGCCTAAGTCAGCGCTGGTGATGTCAGTGGTTTTAGGAAATATTTAATGCATAATCAATGCATCGAATAATGTGCTATATATATACCTTTTTACCAGTGGGTTCTACCTGGAGTGGGCTTTGGAGGCCCAAATACCTCTTTAGTTGTTTTTGGATCCATTGGCAAGGGATGAAAATACCAAGAAGTCCCTCAAGGGTTATCGGTAAGCGGTTGTCGGCCATGAATGTCGGGCACCGCATACCTCAAAGGGCATCCATAGCATGCGGTACTCGGTAGCCGGCCATATAGATCTGAATGGTTGACTATCTCCTAGCCACCTAGTCGTTTAGATGGTTGCTGGCTGTGGACTACTAGTTCTATACTTGGGTGGGGGCTTTAGTACGGAGTTGGCAGCCCAGGGAGTTGATAGTGGCTGCATACTGTTTCGTGAATTCTATATAGAATATGCGGTTCAGGGAGTTGTGTATTGGTCATGTTCTGCCTGCGTGCCTTATAGCTTAGAATAGGCGGCTTGGGTCGGCTGCATACCGTATACTATGCACATTTGTCTTGGTTTGTGGTATGATTGGGACAGTTTCCATCTCTTAAAATCTTTTTAAATTTGACTAATCCTTTAAATCTAAAATTAATATTTTAGTATTGCAATTTGAAAAGAAAACTTATTTTATTTCTCTCTTTTGTAGTCATATAAACATAGTTCCAATGAGTATCTAAAACAAAAAATTAAAATAAATGCTTATTTAATTATAATTATTGAAATACAAACTTTAAATTTGAAAGAGTAATATCAAATTTACGCTAAATTTGAAAAAAATATTTAAGCCGCAATTAGCAGCCACAGTGTAAGAATTTTCAACCGAAGGCAATGTAAACTGTCAAATCTTCTTTCTTTTACTGAACCTTTTGAAGTTTGAATTCCCTTTTGTTGCCCATTCTCTCGCAACAATGCGAAAGAGGTTTCTCAGCATCGTTTCCTCAAATCCTCCAGAGAACCTTAGCCCATTATCTCAGTTCTTCTCAATTCCCACGGACTCTGACCATTTTCCCGAGAAAATCGTTTCAACCTCCAATGTTTCCGAGAAAACCCCCCTGGAAGCCCAATCTACCGAACCCCGTCGGATTCCGTCGCAAAATGAAGTCTTGGACACCCTCTTGCTCCACAAAGCCGACCCCAGATCGGCGTTGGTGTTCTTCAAAAAAGTAGAGAGACAACGAGGGTTTTTAAAAACCGTTGATGTTTTGTGCTTGTTGCTTCAGATTCTCGCTTCAAGCCCCGACACTCACAAAGATGCCAAGTATTTGCTCAATAACTATGTGTTTGGAGATTCAGCCCCTAGTGCGAAGGTGCTGGTGGAACACTTGGTGGAGTGTGCGGGAAGGTACGGATTTGAATTATCTGATTCAAGGGTTTTCAATTATCTGTTGAATAGTTATGCTAGAGCTAATAAGATAACGGACGCTGTTGAGTGCTTTAGAACCATGTTAGAGCACGGCGTGCTTCCTTGGGTTCCAATTGTGAACATACTTTTGACTGCCATGGTTAGGAGAAACATGGCTGATAATGTGCGCCAACTGTATGATGAAATGGGTGAGAGAGAACTTTATGGCGATTGCTATACCCTGCATATTTTAATGCGTGCGTGTTTGAAGGGAGGGAGGTTTGCGGACGCTTGGAAGTACTTCGAAGATGGGGTGGGTAGAGGATTGAAGCTTGACGCGGCTGCCTATAGTATTGTTATTCAGGCTGTTTGTAGGGTGCCGGACTTGAATTTGGCGTGTACGCTGTTGAAGAAGATGAAGGAGTTGGGATGGGTGCCATCTGAGGGTACTTATGTGGCTGTGATCGGTGCTTGTGTCAGGCAGGGGAACTTTGTAGAGGCCTTGAGGCTCAAGGATGAAATGGTGAGTAACGGTGTGCCTATGAATGTAGTTGTTGCGACTAGCTTGATTAAAGGGCATTGTATGCAAGGGGATGTGAATAGTGCATTGCGGATGTTTGATGAAGTTGTTGAGGCTGGTGTTACTCCCAATGTGTCTATTTTTTCGGTTTTGATAGATTGGTGTTCTAAGATTGGGAATGTAGACAAGGCCAATGAACTTTACACCAGAATGAAACTCGTGGGCCTCCAACCCACTGTCTTTATTGTGAATTTTCTGTTGAAAGGATTCCGGAAAAAGAACTTGCTAGAAAATGCATATACATTGCTTGATGAGGCAGTTGAAAATGGAATTGCTAGTGTTGTTACATATAACATTGTTTTATTGTGGCTCTGCGAATTGGGCAAGGTTAATGAGGCTTGCAATTTGTGGGACAAGATGATTGGTAAGGGTATTACGCCTTCACTAGTTTCTTACAACCACATGATCCTTGGTCACTGCAAAGCAGGCTGCATGGATGACGCATATAATGTGATGAATGATATTATTAAAACTGGCTTAAAACCGAATGTCATCACATACACAATTTTGATGGAAGGATTTTCTAAAAAGGGTGATTGTGATCGTGCTTCTGATGTGTTTGATCAAATGGTGGCTGCAGATGTTGTGCCTACTGACTACACATTTAACACAATTATGAAAGGCTTATGTAAAGTTGGCCGACTGTCTGAGGCAAAGGATAAGTTGAACACTTTTATCGAGCAGGGTTTTATTCCCACATCTATGACTTATAATTGCATCATAAATGGATTTGTCAAGGAAGGTGCGATTGATTCTGCAGAGTCTGCCTATAGGGAGATGTGTGAAAATGGAATTTCACCAAATGTCATCACTTGTACTAGTTTGATTAATGGATTTTTCAAAAGTAACAAGATTGATCTTGCTTTGAAAATGTATGATGATATGAAAAACAAGGATTTGGAATTGGATATTACTGCATATAGTGCTCTCATTGATGGTTTCTGCAAAATGCAAGACATGGAAAATGCAAGCAAAATCTTCTCTGAACTTTTGGAGGCTGGTTTGACTCCAAATACAATTGTTTATAACAGCATGATTAGTGGCTTCAGAAATGTGAATAATATGGAAGCAGCACTTAACCTACACAAGGAAATGATAAATAGTAAGATTCCATGTGATATACAAATATACACCTCACTGATCGGTGGCCTACTAAAAGAGGGTAAATTAAGTTTTGCCTTAGATCTTTACTCAGAGATGCTTTCCATGGGTATTGTGCCTGATATCGTCATGTACACTGTTCTGATAAATGGACTCTGTAACCGGGGACAACTAGAAAAGGCGGGCAAGATTCTAAAGGAAATGGATGGGAATAGTATAACTCCTACTGTTCTTCTGTATAACACTTTAATTGCTGTACATTTTAAGGAGGGCAATCTACAAGAGGCTTTTAGGCTGCATGATGAGATGCTTGATAAAGGTCTGGTGCCTGATGACACTACGTATGATATTCTTGTAAATGGAAAGGTAAAAAGATCATACGCTCCGATTGGAGCTTAATTCACGCAAAAGGATCCTGGTCGGCACTCATTTTTCCATTGGATTTTCTTGGGAACCGAGTTTTGCAGAAAGTTCTGGAATGGTATTAAATTGGTCTCATCTATATGGACAAAATTCCCTTCGCAATTTCATCATGATTCATATCAAGGAAATTGTAGTTCTTTCATTTTTATATTATGGGGTTCATTTACCAATTATAGCGAAAGTGAGTTCTTTCAATCAGGCTTTCATTGGCCGAGAGCAGAAATTTCCAATAGCTACAGTCCAGTAGTGTTTTGTTTGTGGGGATTAGGAGCAATGGGAAGAAAAATAATTCAGGTGTGATTTTAATAATCCTCTAGTTTTCTTTTATACATTGCATATTTACTTTAGGTTTTGTTGGAGAGAGGAAGGGTTATATGATCCGCTCTTCTAGTTTGAAAGTGACACTTTGGTGTTCAATTTTGTTTTGCTAGATAAGGATGAATAATTGTCAAAGAGTTTATCTTTATCGCCTCGTCCTTGCACGAATCTCTTTAATCCACTTGTACCAAGGATTGACAATTGCTTTTATATTTTAGTTAGGCTTTAAGTTTAGGTACTTTCACTTCACTCTTACAAATTTTCGTTCTAATGAGTTCTCAATCTTTGTTGTCTAAGTACCGTACTATTTGATTTTTTTGCCATCAATGAAATGATGTGACCGTTACATCTGTCTTTCTATCTTCATTTCACGGATCAACTTGTTCTTTACCTCCCAACTGGTCAGTCAACTTATTCTTTCCTTTTCCAAAACTGAGTTGACAAACAAGTTTGAGAAATTGGAGAGGAATGGAACAAGTTGACCAGTGAGTATGAGATACGAAGGCTAAAGTAGAAGCTATGTAGCCATTCCTGAGATGGCCAAATCAAATTGTAAGATATTTGATTAAAAATAAAAAATGTTTTGAACATTCAGCACAAACAAAATTTTTTAATAGACTCAATTAAATGTCCAAATTTATTAATGCTTAATTAAGCCTTTCGTAAACAAATTCACATTTTAAGTTCTGAAATGTTGTAATCACGCTATACACTGTAATTTTTCTTCGAACAGCTTTTTCTTTAAAGATGATGAGATATCTCTATATTTGCAGTATTGTTGGAATTTCTATATGGGTGAGTGTCACAGGTGTTCGGTTAGAAGAGGGTTAAACATCAACGGAAAGAAGCGAAGAAAGGATGGAGAAGATTCTTGATTAGTTGCATAAGTGTTTGTTCATACGACACCATGTTCTGTTTTGGGGAAAATCTGGAGTAACCGACCGTGTTACAGCAACAAAACACATCAATTGCAGTGACCTTATTCCGGTCATTATCTTGCTCTACGGTTCAGATAATTGTGTCGATGAAGTACTCTTGCCCAGTTATTTTAAACCGGACAAAGATGTGTTGAATAGAAAACCTTTTTTAAATAGTATAAAAAGACTTTTCTGCACTAGTACTGAATATTGAAAATTTTAGCATAAAAAAAATCAAAAGATAACATTACTCGTATGTTTCTTATATTTATTGTCATTTGTACACACTAATTCTTTAATTTGAAAAATAGTAAAAAGAACGCAGTTGGATTGTAAAATCTACTATAATTTCTTATCCTCATATTATCAAATAATTCTAATAATGTTAGGCACTTTAATTACTTTAAGTAAAAGATTACAAGATTACTTCATAAACTCAATAACAAAATCTAAAGAAGAAAACTTCAAATCTTGAAAAACTTCAATCATTTCTACATATGAAAATCAAATGAGAAATTCAACATTATTACCACACAAAAAGCACATTGAGCATAAAATGACTCCTTTATCTAATCATACATAACTTCAAATCTAGAAAAACTTCAATCATTTCCACACATGAAAATCAAATGAGAAATTCAACATTATTATCACACAAAAAGCACATCGATCATAAAATCACTCCTTTATCTAATCATACATGTTTATGTTTACTGATTAACTACTTTCATGGGCCTTTAGCTAATAATACATGTTTTGGACGGTAAGGTAGCTTCTTTTTTTATTGGATGATATTCATGTTGCATGTTTCGATGATATATGCTCTTGCTCATTCAAACGATTGTTGGTTTGTTGAGAAAAATGCTAATTGCTTTTTCGCACATTTAATCAGAGGTCAATAAAGCTTTAGTGTACTAGTAACCGCTTTGCTTTGTTTTATTCGAAAGCAAGAATCACATAGAATATTTTCTATTTGCTTTACATTAGTATGTTGGTTAACCTTTCAAGTTATATCATTTTCGAATCATAATCTTTAAGAACTATTCTTTTTTATTTGTTTAATCATATTTTTATTCGACTACACTATATTCAAAGTTATTCTGTATATTAAAAATTTGCAACAAATTTAAAAACATTTTCAAACGAATGAGTATTTTGAAAGGATTTACCAAAATATATAAGTCAAATTCATATAAGAGATTTATATATTACCTCGAATTTAAAACCTTAAAATATTAGATTTATAATTCTTCTTTCTTATATAAGGTACTCTAATGGACTTATGATACACATATACGATACATGTATTGGATACAACACGTATACGTCGATAGGTTTATTTTCAAAATAATAAGATATGATACGTGATAGATACATGATATATGAATGAAAAATGTATAATAATTCTTACAAACATAATAAATATATGATTGTTAATGTGTGAATTCAAATTTTCTAATTAGAGACAAATTATTTTGGTAGCCAAAATTTGGTAGCTAATGTTAATGACCAATTTAAAAATCAATTCATAATTGAAACTATTTTAATTATCAATTTAGAGATCAATTATAATTTTTTGAAACTATTTCAGTTGTCAATATGGTCACCATATAGTGACTAATTATTTTTTGTCACTACTATTCAAATATTTTATTGTAGTATATTACGACTTTATAAATTAGATACTTCATTGATAAATATTGTTAAAGTATCCTAAAGTATTGGACATGGATACGTAACCCAAATTGAAGTATCAGTGCATCATAGATATGGACTAATAATTAAATTTTGGATTAAATATATTTTTGGTCTCTTAACTTTTAGTAAAAATTGTAATTAGTCATTCTTCGAAATTCTGGCCTAATTTATTCCCAAATTTATTCAACGTTTCAAACACGTTTCTAAACTAATATTGAAGCAAAAATATGTCAAACGTCGTAGAAACTTAAATGCTATTATAAAATACATTTGAAACATCAAATAAACTTAACAAAATTTTGTTAAAATGACTAATCCATACATTTTTAAAGTTTTAAGCCTAAATTGATCTGAAATTTTGAAAATAAACTAATTTCAATTTTCACTAAAAATTAAAAATTAAAAGAACCAGAATATATTTAACCCCTTGAATTTCCAATACAAACTAATCTGTTGAATGTTTAGGTATCTGATACATTCAAATATCAAATTAGTCTTGCCATTAAGTACCACCATAAAAAGAAAATTACGACATACGAGATAATATGTGAAAAAGGTGAATGACAACTTTTGAAATGGAAATTACACACATATAATCTTATTGTGATATTACATGATGCCATAAACAACTAAAACAAAAACTAAAACTCCTGGACTAGGATCATAAGCTATTTGATGCTTAAGATGAAATTTAAGGATTCTAACAGTAGAAACATGTGTATTTTGTTCACCGGTTGAAGAAACCTTGGTGGTGGTGACTTATGCCGAATAGAATTAATTTTCACTAATTCAAACTCTAATATCTGCTCTACCATCATCACTTTTGTCTTCATAACAATCAGCCACGGCCAACTTCTGTACATTCTTGTAGCTATACTTGCGAGCAAAGAACACAAACATGAACAAGTTCAACGTTGTGATCACTGCCAGAAGCCAAAAGAATTTGTCCAAGCGGCTAGAATTCAAATCCTTGCCAAACCAACTCTTCCCACTCTTTCTTGTCACATGGTCAACAATGGTTATCAACACACTACTGAGAAAACTTGCTGCCCCAATCACACTAAGGTATAGTGCTATTCCCAAGCTTCTCATTGAGTCTGGCACTTGGTCATAGAAATACTCTTGCAAGCCCACAAGAGCAAACCCATCACCAACTCCAATGATTATAAATTGTGGGGCCAACCAAAGGGCACTCATTGATAAAGAACCCTTTATTGGTCCATTCATCTCAACAGCATCAAGCCTCTTTCTTTCTACCAAAGCTGCCACTATCATTGAGAGGACTGAGAAAACCATTCCAATCCCAATCCTTTGGAGGATGTTGATTCCTCTTTCATTTCCTGTGAGCTTTCTTAGGGTTGGCACAAGGATGTTGTTGTAAATGATCACTGCAGTTATCATCCCTATAGCAGCAAGAGTGAAAATTGAAGCTGGAGGGACCTCAAATCCATTGCCTAACTTTCTGTTCATCACGGCACCTTGCTTGATGAAGAAAGTTGAGGTTTGTGCAGCACAGATTCCAAATGGTAGAGTGAACACCCAAATGGGGATCATGTTGATGATTAGCTTCAGCTCTTCAACTTTAGTCACTGTTGCAAGCCTCCATGGACTCTGTTTCTCTTCTATGTTCCCTTCGTTTTCAGTGATTGCTGCCTTGTCAAGAAATCTGACAGAACAAATCACAGGAAAACGCTTTTAATTGCTTAAAAAGAAAACGCGTGTCACGTATTAAATTGATCTTTCTCAAAGTAATGATTAAGATTTTGTACTTACTTGAGTTTCTTGGTGTGAACCAGAAATCTTTCACCATTGCTTTCAGCCTTGGAAAGTTCATACAACTGAGTTGGACTGGAAGGATATGGAAGCTTTCTTTTGGAAATAGCAGCAACAAGAACCTGCAACATAGGAGTCAAGGGGCTCCCAGTTTGTGTCCTATAACGATAATAAGGCCTTCCTATCAAGAAAATGAGCAAAGAGATGGCCATGACAACTGTGAGAATGATATAAGCAGCACCCCAATTGATACGTTCTTGAGCATACACAATCACGGTCACTCCCAGAATGATTCCACTGCACAATCCACTGTTCCACCAGTTGAAAAATGACATTTTCTGCCTTCGTTCCTTAGCATTGTTATCATCAAATTGATCAGCACCAAAGCTTTCCAACGAAGGTTTATGGCCCCCTGTTCCTATGGATATCAGATAGATCCCTAGGAAGAAAGCCACTTCATGAATCTTCCTAGGTTCGGTGCATGTAGCAGCATGATCACACGGCTTCAAGCCTGGTAAGAACCATGACAGAGTAAGCAGAACCAGACCCTGTGGAGTTTTGCCACACAGAAACAGTTGTTAATAGTTAATTATAAATGTAATCATATCTCTAATCTTTAATTAAGTGCTTAATTGAATGAATGAATTTGGATTCTCATCCGCTGTTTTTTTTTTATCTTTTGTGAATTCAAAATACGTTAATAAACACTGATTTTAATGTTTTAAAATGATTTTTAAAGTATCAACATCAATTTATCGATAATATTCGATAAAAGACAAGAAAAAAAATTCGATAGAGAATCTGGATTCTGAATTGAATGATGATGATTGAGATTGATTACCATGAGATAAACAACGCATGATGCTATGACAGTGGAGTAACGACCCAAGTAAGCATCAGCAAGGAATCCTCCTAACAATGGCATCAAGGTGGTCACACCAGACCAGTAGTTAACATTCTTAACTGCTGTCTTAAGGTCTTGATGAATAACTTTTGTAAGGTAAAGAACCAAACTAGTTGCTATTCCGAAGTAGCTCAATCTCTCACTGAATTCAATTGCTGCAAATCAGAATAAAAAGTTTGTTTATGTTAATTTATCATAAATAGTCCATCACGATATTATTATTATTATTATTATCAGTTTTATTATATAATATTTTAGAGAAAAAAATATTTTAATCCCTATTATTTTATCGATATTGAAAAGAAATAACTGTATGAATATATGCATGGGTAGTTATAGAGCAGTTAAAGAGTGATTGTTAAGTTATAGATTCAAGAAAATGGAATAACTAATATATAGAAATGAAATGGTTTCGATAAATGCTTCCATTTCTGTGATTGAAAATATAAGAAAAGGTGTGAAAGAAAAGAAGCATCCTGAACCAGTAATCCTAATCTATACATCGAATAGCTTTTCTGATTGCCCAAAAAACAAGCATGCGGGCACAGTATATTCTTGTTCAATGATTTTGGCACGCACAATATGCGGTAAGAATAATGAACTTTTGAGTTATCGTACAGGGACAAGACAACGCATTATCTCATATCACCTTTTTACAATGATTTTTGTGCTATATATATATATTGATTAAAATAACTTTTATTCTAATCATTATACTATTTTTGTAGTTTTATATTTTCTTATTAAAAGGTAATTGACATGTGATTGTTGCAAAGCTAATGGTATAAAAATACTATTTCGCTAAACCTTTTATTCAACATGGTCGAGCACCTTAAAAGTAAAATGTGCAGGAGATAAATATTACAAATATAATAATAGAATTTTATTTTTTTTATGAACTACAAGTGTAAACATCATTTGTAGTCTCTGAATTATGGGAACCACAAAATTAATGCGAGAATTTAATTTTAATATATTTGTAGTGTAAATTACAAACTATTTGAAATATAAGTTTAAAATTTAAAATTTCCCATTACAGAATGAGTGTGAAAAATAACTTTATTGTCATTATCTAGAGTTTTCTATATAGAAAAGTCTTTTTCATATAGCGAAAACAAGAAAGCTTTGTACTTTTAAATCATTTGAAATTCATATATGAAGTCAAAATTTGAATCTCATGTGTAAGGGATATAAAGGGAATTTTGAAGCAGTGATTTGAATACAGGCTGTAGTGTTCTTATCTGCTAAAAATAACACTCATTATCCAGTTTCAAATGGGAGTGGAGAATCTTTCTCACTAGTAATAGTGAATTATAATGCCAATTTTGTGTGGTTTATATGCATTATCTTCAATAATAATGTTAATAAAATATATCTAGTTGTAGGAAGTGGACCCACCTATTTATAGGTTGTGCTAGTCTTCTTGACCATATGAGTTTATAAGAATTTTGTGTGTATATTTCTTTATTTGCAGGGTGCCTAATAATTAGGGTTGAATATCTATGGATATATACCGTTGAACATTCAAGATTAAGAACTAAACATGAACAAGTAGTGCTTGCTTCTTATTAATTAATAACTAATACATATAACTACCATATCAGATTATTAAGAATCTACTTTGTAAGAGGAGATTCTTACATTTTGTTTATAAAATCATTCAATAAAAAATAAATTTATATACAAAAAAACTAATTAGCTTCATATTAACTAAATTAGATATTATTTTATAAACTAAAATTTATTAGTATCTAAATAATTTCTATTAATAACAAAAAATTATAATTATTTTATGAATTAAAATTTAAATTAATTTATAAAATTAGAGTTTATTTTAGATATCAATAATTTTTATTTTATGTAATAGTTTTTAATCTAGTCAATATAAAATTATTAAATTTAGTTACTATATATTATGTGGTATTGATGGGAAACTAAATAGTAGATAATGCGTTAGATCTAACATATATTACTATAATAAGTTTTAATATCCTAATATAAAGTAAATTTTATAGAATAACAGTTATCTTCATCTTTATATGTTAATTTGACTTTCATTGTACTTGATGTGGAATTTCGAGTAGTTGTGTTTTGACTACTTCTATCTAAATATAGTTTTAAAAGTTAAATTGTTAATATGAAAAAAGAATTCTAAATACTGAAGGAGAATAAACGATTGAAAAAGGTAATAATAAATAAATTACTGATATGGTTATTAATAAATTATTAAAAAATTACCCAAAAATATGAAATAGATGCGACTACGGTTTGGATTTGAACGAACAAGTACTTTTGTTATAACTACCGACACTGTAATATATGTGTGTAATTATTTTTTAAATATATATATATATATATATATATATATATATATGATATT
>Ga0209389_1003330_pt1 | contig 12887 bp, 10 predicted proteins | sample CowpearedBW_FD_187526 | JGI IMG/M metagenome (GOLD analysis project Ga0209389, IMG submission 187526) | Root nodule microbial communities of legume samples collected from California, USA - Cow pea red BW (SPAdes) (version 2) | ecosystem: Host-associated > Plants > Roots > Nodule | place: USA... | reverse complement strand
AATTATAAATTTTTGTTTATAAATCTATTATATATATATATATATATAAATTTATTTATATAATATAAAAAATATTATTTTTTAATTATTTTTAATTTTAAACAAAAAAATTTAAAAAAAATTAAAAAAGCGAGTTGGCGAATTGACCCGCGGGTTGGCCCGTTTTGGCCTACTAAATTGGCAGGCTAGGCAGGCCGAGTTAGAACGGGTTGGCGGACTGAAAATTTCAACCTGGCCTACCCTTTTTTGTGGGTTGACGGACCGGCCCGACAGGCCTGACCCATTTGACATCCCTAGGTGGTGTTGCGGATATGGATATCCAATGACCTTTTTCTTTTTTAATTTTATGTTTTGCAGATGTCGACATCCAACATACTTGTTTATAATGCGAAAGTCGACATTTGGTAATGTTTTTGTTTTGGAATTTTTTGTTTGTTACATATGTCAACATTTGCGTATAGTGGTTTGCGTTGCGAAGGTCTGACATCAGATAATTCTTTTATGTCCAATACTTACAGATTTGGTCATTCGGTATCTTTCTAGTGTTGTTCTTTTTTATTTTCTCTATTACTCGTGTGCACAGTAAAACGTTTCAAAAAAAAAAACGTCGTTAGAAATGTTGGTGAATAGAGATTGGAGTGATTTTTCAAAACGTGAAAGCTTTGGAGGTTGGAGTGTTTTTTCAAAACGGGAAAGCTTTGGAGGTGCAGGGTTTCACTTAAAAATTATCTGAGGACAATAATTATTTTAATTACCTCACGTACTTTAGTTGGTACGAACATAAATGTAATCAATGCATAGATTTGATGGTTCAGACGAATCTATTGGAGGTGCAAGGAGAAACCCCGTGTATTTATACAAGGTAAAGCAACAAAAAACTCTAACAAAAAAGAAAAGAAGAAAAAGCTAATAAACTATGCTATTAGAGAAGAACTTTTTAGTAACATCATTTGACAGAAACATCATTTAGGTGAAATCTTTTAGAGTAGAATTTCAATGGATTTCACTTGATTGGAATGGAAAATTACCACCAGGTTATAAATACCATTAGCTAGAAACTCATCAGAGGTTCTTTCTTGATCTATCTTTGTTCCCGCTATGTAGAATATTCAATTTTACTAATAATTAAGAGAACATATTCGAGAATGAGGGTTGTTTTCTATGATGAATGGGAATATGATGAACGTGAATCTTAGCAAGAACCAAGTGAGGAATAACTTCCAAGTTCTCTAGATGAGCATCATTGCATGATGAAAAATGAATTTAAACACTCAATCAACCAAGTCCACTACGTTATTCGTCTATAGATACTGGTATAGTTGGATATCAATATCTGTGGTATATATTCAATGCAAGACAATATTCAATGCAAGACAAAGACTGAAACTGAAAATAGGAACATGTGGTCTTTACTCCCTCATATTCCTTATCTTCCTACTAACTCCCCTCCTTTCCCTTAGTGACACAATTTGTTACATCAATCATTCAGTTTTTCTGGATAACTCTCATGAAATCTCTTACATAAGTAAATCCCTCCTTGAGAGACCTAGAACTCCTTCCTGATGTATAGCCTAATGATAGATAAGATATTTGCCAGAGCCATCACCACCTTCTCATCCCATGAAAAGTAAGAAACTCTTCTCACAATCCTTTTGTAAGAAACTACTTGGAGTTCATGTCTGTCAGGTCCTCTCACCTAATTAGGATTTTCAGTTGGACCTCCAAATACTAACTCTATACTTCCCCCGTTTTTTAACCTGGTTTTTTACATTCCATAGACTGATTTCTGGAGTTCTAAAAGGCATTCAATCTTCCTTCTAATACCTTTTTAGTTTCACCTTCTTAAAAAATCTTCTCATAATCCCTTGAATCTTAACACAACAGAGTGGACCTTAAGCAGGTGGTGACCAAATTTCCTATGGCTTACATTTTCATTATTTTCTTCACTGACAATCTTCCTTCCTTCATGTTATGGTAAAAGTTACCTAATAGACTATGTTTAAAAGGTAACGCATATTAAGCAAAATAAAGGCATTGCAAGACTTTTGGGTTTGAGCACTCTTAACAAATGCCAAAATTTGTTCAGTAACGACGACTATTAACTCTAGGACATGTACATTCGTAGGAACCAAGACTTACATCAAGTCTCAATAAAAAGAAGGCTATAGCAACACACTAACCACACAAGCCACTTTCATACACCAGTGCATGTGTCAAAATCCTTCTTAGATAGTCACAGAAAACTAGATTATCCAGGGTTTCTGTAATACAAACCACGAAAATGTTTTGCTTGCATCAGGTGACGTGATATGGTATAAGTTACGTTGTATCATACTCCCACTTTAAGAAATTTCTATTCAAATTTCTTAATCAATGACAAGTCATTCAACATTTTCTCAATTGCTTCATCATCCTGAGCCCGTCCTCTTGTCTGCAGGTAAAAAACCGGAAGAAATTAACGTAAATGATTTAATGGCAGTTACGTTTACTATTCAATATATTATGCAAAAATATAACTTGCTTATTAGCAGCTACACAGAACCCAATAGGGCATGAATAATATTTCAAAGTAACAACGTAGCAGATTATAAGCTGGTGAGGTTCCAGTAAATGACGGGAACTACGTAACCAATATGTCATGCTTAGAGGGTGAATAAATGAAGAGAATTGTTTCAGAGGGAGTTTTAAGAAAGAAAAAAAAAAATACAAGATCTCTAGCTAATGTACCAAAATCCTTCAACTATCAGCATTTACTGCATTAACTTTTCTTTCAGTACGGGTGCTTTGGAAACTAAATTACTTTATACCCTTTCTCGTGTTTCAAACTTTGCATGTCAGAACTGAATTTTAACAATCAGAAGAACAGAAAATTTATAAAAAAGCAAAACTTATATTTGTTCTTGTTCAATATCACTGATATTTCAAACTTTGGTTGGAAAATTGAATTTTACCAATAACAACATAAACTTATATAAAAATATCATATTTGCCCTTATTAAATCCTCTACATCCTTCTTTGTCACATAACAAGGATGCGGAGAAAATGAAGGTAATTTAAACTTCACCTCGAATACGTACTATAATCCTTCAATTATCAGAATTTACTTTGTTTGTGTAACTTCAAGGTGTTCTGTAAACTAAATTACTTTACACCCTTACTGGTGTTTCAAAATTTACTTGTCTAAACTGAATTTTATCAGTTATAAAAGCAGAAAATTATAGAAAAACATATATCATATTTTGCTTTTATTTAATCCACTATCTCCTTCATTCTAACTAGCATCAAAGGGAGAATGGAAAGCACTTAAACTTTGCATAATCTCAAAAAGAAAATCCTAACACAGAAAAAGGGAGAAGCAAATTATTTTACCTTGATAGATGGAACCATAGCAATAGCTTCCTCCACAGTTTCCGGGCAAAGGTTGCCAAGGACACACAACTGCAACAGATTCATTTTGACAAAAAAATCATATATTGTATTGTCTGAAACTGGTAACTCTATTTTTTTTATATAAAATGTGAACACTTGCATCTCTAACTGAATTCATGAAGGAAATAGTTGTATTACCTCAAACTCAGCCAATTGATATCTTGCAAGTATTCTGTACGTTAGTTAAGATCAAATTCTTAAGGCAATAAATGTCAAGTTTCTTTGAATTTAATTCCAGAAAAGAGGAATTAACATAGACCAACTTTCTAAGATGTACTAAATGAGATACAATAGTCATTTAATCAATCATAAACATAGACAATGAAAAAGTCAATAATGATATGAAAGAAACTTAGAATATTTTTATATAGGAATCTACATGATTTGACCAAAATTAAACGAGTGATAAAGAGAAATGACTGATGGGTCATTTAATTTAGTTTTGGAGGATACTCTCGAACTTGTCTAACAGCATCTGGATTTTTATAGCGGCTGAATCGCTTCACATACTGCAATGACTTTTCAAATACCCTAAAACAGCAGAGAAAAAGAATCAGAGTCATTAGGTGATCAACTACTTTGCTCCTCTTCCATCTCATTATCAATATCAAATCTAGTTGAGGCAAAAAATTCAATTAGGACCACGATGTTTGCCAATATGTTTTATGACAATAATGTAATATTTAAAGGAAACCAAAGAGGAACATATTTTTTCAACTGTGTCATAAAAGATAAAATCTTGAAGGAATTAATTGCAACCCAATTGTCATGAAAACTAATTATTTTGAGGGCATCACAAAAAGACAATATTCCAGGACCTTTGTGTCAAATAACCATGAACTTGATAAAGTATTCAACTCACTGAGAAACTTGATTCATGGGATCATCAGATGTCTGTTGAAGCTGCTCGTACTTGTGCTCAAGAATCAAGGAAACTTCACAGTTCATTAAGCACTTTGCCTTCAAAAACTCTGAAGAAAAAAACCTATTCAATTAGTGTGAGATAAAAAAGCTGGAAACATGTATACCAACATTAAACATGTTCAAGCATTCAAGTATGATATGATACAATCAAACCATATACATAGCAGAACCATTGGATCTGGTGATGTAACAACAACAAGCCCTCACGTTTAGTCACTACCTCAGCATTGGCAAGAAAAAATATAACTCAAAATCAGGGGATAATCAAAGCCAAAAATTGCGCAAATTATAACAAAAGAGATTGATCATAGAGAAACTACCACCAATGGCTTGGTCTTTGTTAAAATCCTACATCAACTAGAAATAAGGTCAAAATTCACTTTCTAATATAGTATCAGAGTATATCCAACTTAGGTTTGTTGGGTATATTATGTCACATAAACCACCACAAATATCTAGTTCCATACATAAGATGTTCATACCACGACATGAGGTGAGTGCATTGAAGATCTCACATCAACTATAAATAACACCTATTTACACATAAACGAGACAATGTCACCTTAGAGCGGGTTTTTTGAGAATGGGTTAGGTTTAAACTCACTTCCTAATAGACTTCAGCATATAAGTTAAGTTTGTTCACGGTGGTGTTACTAAATGCCCTAGTAGCACAGACCATTCAGCCTTCTACCCTAACCCCGCAGAACCAGCCAGCAAGTGATGCAGTTTGGTAAGCCATTCTTGTTAACAGCATCAAATTTTAACATTGATCAATAAGCCGTTTATTTAAAATTAAATTATTCAGAACAGAAAATCCCATTTTAATGCTTAAATTTTATGCGTCGATCTTCAGTCCCTAATTTCACGCAACCCACAATTGGGTCAAAAAGGCATTTCCTTTTTCACTCTCGTCAATGTTGTTTCCTAAAATCAGGGACTAAACTAAAAATTTCATAAAGTTACACACCAAAACAACTGATGCTTATAATTTAGGGTTTAGGGTTAACCCAATTCATATACGTATCGTAACACAATGCTAGACCTCATCAAACATTCCATCAATTCAACCTGAAGATTTACAAAGAACAAAGTAAAACTTTACAAATTACAATAAAGGGTTGGTTTGAAAAGCTGTAACAGAGTGCAAAACACTACCCCAAGCCCTACGCGACAAGCACACTGATTCTATAGGGCAAGAGATTAATTTCAAGCAAAACGATTCAAATAAGAAAATAAATTTGTAAATAAAAAGAAATTAATTACCGTCTCCAATTTTGAGCTCTGCGGCGTTTTCTTCCTCTTCCCCAGACATGTTTCAGAGACTTTCTGATATGTGAGAAGAAAACAGATGCAGAAACAGTGAACAGAAGAACGAAGGAGGGGAAGCACGCTTGAAGAGGAATGCCAAGAAAAGAATGACGATGAGGGATTCAGCTATTCGGTTTGAATAACTTGGGAAGCTCTGTCATGTTTTATCATAAATTGTGATTTTAATATTTCTATTTTTTATGTTTTTATTTGTTATTTTTATACGTTATTTTAGATAAAACTTTGAAATAATATTGAGTTGCACGTTTAATTGTGTTCATTTAATTAAATGTTTAACTTAATTTATCTTTTAAAATATAATTATTTATTAAATTTTAAAAATTATTGTTATTTTTATATTTTTATATTTTCTTTTATAAAATTGTTTATATTTATTTTTTTTTCTATTTATCAATAGTTATTTTCTATTTTTTTATATATTTTACTTTATTTTTAATAAATATAATTTTATTTTATATATTAATTTAATAACATTACATTATCATTACCTACTAATATAATATCATGCATATTTAAAAAATATGTATACACAAGCGCGACAAGCAGAGATTTAATTGTGGTGTGACGTGCTCCCTTAAGAATTGAAAAAACCAGATTAAGGTTTCCTTTGTTTCTCCTTCCACTATTGCAAAAGCCAAAGGGAATATATTACGTGACCCATCTTGAGCTAGCGTTGTTAGCAATGTCCCTTGATATTTTCCTATGAGAAATGTGTCATCTACTTGGACAACTGACTTACAATAATTAAAGTATTGGATGCATGGTCCAAAAGACCAAAATACTTGTTCTGTAATATAGCAAGAAGGGTCAGGTTGACCACTTACAACTACTGGAGGTCTAGTGCATTGAATTATTGTGTCAGGGTTACTTTCTTGTACAGCTTGATACCATCTGAGAAATTCATTGTAAGAGTCTTCCCAATCTCCAAACTCTTTAGCAAGCACTACAAAAAAACATGTAAATACTGACGTTTATTTTTGTAATTTACGTCATTTTTAACTGTCGTTATTTACTTGAGTGATGATTTCCTAAAATGTCGTAATTCTTGCCGTCACAAAGTATAATATGGCGGTTATAGATGAACTACCGCAACAACCGTCATTTTATATAACGTATAAAGTGGCAGTTTAAAGAGGCAAAAAGCGTCAGTTAAAACTGGCGTAATATTTTTACTGGATGACAAATATAATGTGAAAAACGACACTTTAAACTGACACTATTATCATTATATTATGACATTTTTAAATGTCACCAGTTTAATTAATTATAATTAATTCTGAGATTAATTACATCATTATCAAATGTATCAAGTGACGTAATTTTAATATTTAATTATTTATTCTTTTTTAATATTTCTTATACTTTCATAATTCGATAAAATTATTTTTTCATGATAATTTAAAATATATAAAAATTATAGCATTATCAAATAGAAATTGATAAACTAAATTGTTTCATTGTCAATATAACATAACTACACCAATGTACCAATTCAAGCATTTGAAAAAAAAAAAAGACAACATTAAGAGTACCAAAATATTCAAGCATCTAAGAAAAAATGACAACATTAAAAGTCCTAAGTCTAAGGTGTTTTGCTTCCACCACTTGATCCTAGTATTTCATGCGAAGATGGCACACCACTTCCAATATTTGGTGACTGCAATGAAGAAATAATATAGTATATATGAGTAAGTGAAATTGAAATAAATTATGAGATCCATACAATAAGTTTAAGTAATTTACTAATGTAAATTATACCTCATTAATAGATGGACATACCAAACCAGTAGCCATTGCAGCAACATGTTCCTGAACATCTTCTTAGAAGCAATATAGGCAAGCAGTATTTGCACTTGGTTCTTGATAGTTGCAAGTTCATTTTCAATCTTCACAAACTTGTCTTCGTCATGTGGTGAAGCTGCATTATGTGAAGCAAACTTGATTCCTCTTATTCTTGTAGTTGGTTGTTGAAAAGCAAGAGTAGAACACGCGCCATACGAAAGTCCTCTAACCTGACCTGGATGTTCTTTTCCAAATATCACCCCAATAGGATCATTTGGAGATATTTCAGATGCAGTTTTCGGATTTTTCAACATCAATTCATCAATTTTTTCCTGCATAAAACTAGGAATAATAATTCAACTTTAATTTATCAATTTTTAGTTTCCAATTTATTCTATCTCCAACACAACATTAACAATTACACCAAAGCTGGGAAAAACCTTTTTCATGGAAAGTTATCTGCTGGAAAAAATAGCTAGAATTTCATGCAGAGAATAGAGTTCTCCCAAACATTATGAATGGTCACAGTGGGTGCTCAATGCCCCTGATCCCCTAACTATGTGGCACAAGCTCAAGGGCTCATATGAGCACCACAATCTTACAATACAAAGAAACATCAAGAATGAATGTTAAAATCACAGTACATAAGAGAAACTAAATGCATGATGAAACTAAATTAAGACAAGAATGAATGCAATGCATGGGACCTAATAGGAGGGAGGATGAGTCGAATCTAGAATGGAATGATGGACCAAACTCAAAATGGAATGAAACATATCCCAATGCAATATGAATAAAGATGTAGATTGTATGCAAATCTAGATGTTATACACACTTGAGGAATTATTAGAGACCATGAACATGCTAAAATTGAATGCAAAATGAGCTTAAAAGAAGAACTTGCATGAAACCTAAATGGTGCCAATAAAACCAATCTGTGATAGTAGAAAAACAATGCAATTCAGTAGCGTCAAACACAATTCATTTCATATTAGAATTCAAAACTTGTATTAAGATAAATAGTGGATGAAATTTCAAAGCTTATGCACCATTGTACGTGACTAAAATGCAATTAGGAAAAATGAATGTTGTTGCCAATTGATGAAAGTAAACTTGAAATAAAATGGCAGCATTTCAAGTCAACTTAGTGAAAGTAAACTTGAAACAAAATGGTAGCATTGCAATGAGGAAAGGAAACGAATATGCTGAAATAACTCATGCAGATGCAGTTACTACAAACAAAAATTGATACAGAGTTTTACAACAGAAAAATGACGATGCAAAGATGATCTAGAATGCTACAGATGTGCCATTATGAACCAATGCATGACATCAGTACATCAGAATATTACAATAGTAGAATACCAAAGCAGAAATATTTCAAATGTAATGCAAATGCATCATGCAATGAGGATAGGAAAAGAATATGCTGAAAGAACTCAGGCAGATGCAGTTACTGCAGAAAAAAATGAATGCAGAGTTTTACAACAGAAAAATGATAATGCAAAGATGATCCAGAATGTTGCAAATGTGCCATTATGAAATCAATTCATGGATTAATTCAACACAACCCAAAATCAAATCTTGAACATATTTGGTTAATTGAGTTAAGACCTATCTCAAGAAAACCTCTAGGCATTATTAGGCCCAGTTGGGGTCCTAATGGCTTCCACTTAGACCAACAGAAAAGCATGTTGTCATAACTCAATTCTCATGTCAATACCACTTAGTACTACTCTACAATATAAGAAAGCCTTATAAGAGTATACATCTAGTACCATGCAAAGAATTCAAATGTTAGTCAACATTTATAATTTATATTTAATAGAAGAAATAACAATAGAGAGTTTAATTACCTTTATACTTTCCTACACTTTGTCCTTGCAAGTATCTGGCACAGATGACCACCTTTCAAAACTTATAGGGAACAATATACAATTTGTTGCTAGCTGCCCACACACTCCAGCAAGAAGACTAGGTGCTTCTCCAATTGGTTTATATTTATCATCATAATTCACGACCACAAGTAATCCATTTGGCAAGTTGCGAGCATCCTTAACCTTGACCTTAAGATTTTTACTAACTCCATCTTCATCTATAAAAATCAAATACATTAATTGGAACTTAATAATTGAAAATGTTAAACGATGATATATGAAATTGGAGTTCATGCCATGTAACATCCGATTAAAGAGAAAAAATTGCTGCAGAACCTTACAAACATCAACATCAATAATGTACCAACATAAATAACTGGTATGCAGAACCACAAAAAAAATGTATTTGTTAATAAACTTCAGTCAAAAATACAGATTATGATCAAAAGGGTGTGTTATGTGTTGCTAGCATTTATCTTAAAAGAAAACCATGTCACTTCAAGTAAGGACTAAAACAAGTACAAAATTTCTATTGGGAGTAGAGAGAGTAACCTGAATTTCAAGATATTTTGGCAGAACAAAACTTATTTTACCATCATAATAATAATGATACAGTAGAAACTATAAATTTTCATCTGGTAGTTAACAAATTAAACAAAACAACAACTAAAAGAACTAAAACTCCAATTTGAGTGTTGTTGTTGTAACAACATACCTCTCCTATGTCTTGTGCCAGACATAGGCTTCTGCGCGGCGAACCACTAAGTGTCCAATTTCTCGATGCCCCTGATCTCAAAACCGAATCTAGATGGTCACAACGATACAATCTGTATTTAGAATCGCAGTGTAACGTCCTAGCCGGAAATTACTTATTAAAATAAATAAGAATATAAATAAAATAATAAACCTCATTTATTTATCATGAATTCCCAAAAACGCGGGAAAATTTAAGTTTGGAAATCCAATGCGCCATTACAAATAATAAAAGAAAATGAATCGCATCGTTTATATTACCAATTATAGTGTCTAAAAATTATTACAGTTAAATCCATAGTGCAACGAAGTAACTAGTAATAAAATCCCAGAGGTATCCCCACTCTGTCTCTAAGCATCTGCCTGCTCACCTGCATCAACATCTGCTCCCATGTAACAACTTACATGATCATCGCCACACACACAGATAGGGTGAGCTCATTTAATTTAAAATCAACAAAATAGTATCAAATACCATATTAACAATTGTAAACCCGGGTTAGTACACTTTCCCCTTTTCTTTTTACCGCTTCACTTCTAACTCCTGCCTTTAGACGTCTAACATCTCTATACCCTTTAAGTGATATCTATGATCGATCTTAGTTGCACGAGTGTCTACTCACCCCTCCGACTACAGGCCACCACCTGATAGTCCACACGTGGGAATAACCTTGTCACAGCATCTCATCGTGACACCAAGTGGAGCTCCCCGAAACAAACATAAAGTTTGTAGCTGTTCCAGGCTACCAAAACTCTTATCAGAATCACTCTGAAGAGGGCAATCACCCGAACTTTGTCGTACGAGCCACAACTCGCACACTCCACTGGACTTCCTAAACCACCAAACTACAACCTAGAATGGTCATGTGTTACCCCAATATAAGATACACTCGTAACTGGGCCCCCAGCCAAAGCATCGCATCATGATCATCCCTTAAAGCCGTTTAGAAAACTTTCCTCGCGCACCATCACTGGACCAAAATCGCTTGGCGTGAATCTCACGCCGTTAGGCGGAACTTAGCTCTAGACCGCCTGGCGGGCATCACACACCGCCAGGCGTCACGCGACCATAGTACCCTCTCAGTACCGCCACCGCTTGGCGGACACCACCACACCACCAGGCGCCGTGCCTCGTCGTCATCGCCTGGCGCGTCCATCGCCCGTCGCCAGGCACCTTGCTCCCACTGTGACCACTGTCATTGGTTTTTGACACTACTGCCTGGCGGCATGTCCCGCACCGTCGGCGCCATACCAGTAGCGCACTACTACTGGTTTTTGGCACTTTTCTCAGGTCTTAAATGACCCCCAAACATACCATACATCATTCAGGCAACAACATTAATATTTCAGAACTATCATCATACATAAAACACAACATATACACACCTGAATCACACCAAAAACAGGGATCATAATGTCTATCCCATTCTCTTTTACTTATACATTGAGTCATATGCTATCACCAAAGATAACATGTACTAATGACTCATGCCCGACTCCCATATACCCAAATAAAATTTTACCAATTCATTTATCATCTTACACATTTTCCTTCATCAGTTCCTACTCTAAACCTGCCACATACCCTCAACCTAGTATCATGCTCTTTACGTATATAAAACTCATGCTACTGCAATTCTCTCCATGCATACACCATTATTTTATAATCACCCATTTTCACATAACGATCATTTAGCAACCAGACACAAAACAAACCCAACTTGCCTTCAATCTATTTCATACATCACCCATCACATAAAAATCACCACTAACTCAAATAACACACAACCGTGTCCATCACACACTGCTCTTTACTCTCATACAGAAAACATTTATATACTTTGAATAAAATAACACCCATTTTATCAAACAATGTGCTTACGTCGTGCGTAATGGTTTCCAACCCCAAACACAAACCCTAACACCCAATTTCATATCAAAATCATATCTTCCAACATCCCATAATATACATCATGTATCATAAACACTCAAATTCACAATCAAACATAAAACGAATCACGGCTGCATCACATATACCCCAAAATTGTTCAAAACAGCCAAGAACAAGATAACTGCGTTTGTGCCGCCTGGCGGTTCATCCTCTGCCGCCAGGCGGTTCTTGGAGGAAACTCAGAATCTAGTGAAAACGCATGTGCTGCCTAGCGGTAGTTCATGCGCCGCCAGGCGGTTTCTGAAAAAGTCCAGAAAACGCAAACTGAACAAGGATTTTCAGGTTTTTGCAGTTCAAGCATGAATCTAAACTCATCTTTACACAATAGCAAAATTAAAACGCATAGTCGAAACTCCCCTAACCTGGAATTCCTTCGCTTAAAATGAAATGCTTGCGTTCCTTCCTTGAATTCCAACAATTTCTCAAGCTCTCCCACTGTCCAGCCCTTCAATCCCACTCCCTACTCATTATTTCTCTCTAAATTCGTGCAGCCCTCAATACCCCAATTGTGCAGACTCCAAAACCCTTCTCTCTCTCACAATTAGCCTTTTAATTGAGACTTACTTAAGGTTTAATTGCTATAAAACCAATTTTGCCATAAATCTCTCATTAATCCCCCTTACTAGCCTATTACCTTCTGTTTTCCCAGCCACCCTTGCTGCCCTACACCCTAGGGTTTACGTGCCTCTTCATGTGCATGCTAGAGTAAATTTTAGCAAAAAGAAAATATTTTGTTCAAACCAAGGTTTGAACCCATCACCACACAATTCCATTCAAATGTACAACCCTTCAACCAAGTCATATTACATGATAATATTCACACATCAAACATTATATCCTT
>Ga0209389_1003323_pt1 | contig 12897 bp, 15 predicted proteins | sample CowpearedBW_FD_187526 | JGI IMG/M metagenome (GOLD analysis project Ga0209389, IMG submission 187526) | Root nodule microbial communities of legume samples collected from California, USA - Cow pea red BW (SPAdes) (version 2) | ecosystem: Host-associated > Plants > Roots > Nodule | place: USA... | reverse complement strand
TATATTATCACGTAGTTCATAATTATCATTTGGTGAAACAAACGTACAAACAAACTTCATTCGAAGCTTTTGTCGGCACACTTCGAATTTCCACTCCAATTCCGATTTTCCCACCACCGTTTCTCGGACATTCTCCGGGAAAATTCCACCACCCATCCCTCGCTCGAAAAGCCAGGCAATAACAATAACCCCTTTCGGTTCTCACACCTCCTAATTTTTTTTTTTAGTTTTCTTTTTGGGGCGTAAAGCAAGACCCACTAGGGTTTGCGAGGAGGTGCAATGGCTATGGCAGCCCCTGGGCAACTCAACGTGAACGAGTCACCGTCGTGGGGGTCTAGAAGCGTCGATTGCTTCGAGAAGTTGGAGCAAATTGGCGAGGGCACATATGGGTTGGTGTTCTGTCATTTCTCACCATGGACACTTCTTGCTTTTCCATTTTTATTTTCGAAGTTTAATTATTTTTAATTTGTTTGTAGAGGTGTGATGTGGTTCCAGGTTTTGGACATAACATAAGTTTGATCATGTTATCATTGTCTATTTTTTCTTTTCTTTTATCTGGGGGATTGAACTGAAAACTATTTCGTGTATGCTGATTAAGGTTTTAGTCTGAGATAGAAGTTTATACGAGGGAGGGAGATTAGGCCCTGTTTGGATAAATTTTTCTCTTAGTACTTATGGGACATGAAGATTATAAGGCAAACTTAATTGTGTCTCAGATAAGTTAAAGTTAATTTTTTTGCTTTTACTTTTATAGAACCTTTTCCATCTAATTCTGTGCAAAGCGAACTTGCATACGTTGATTTTCATTTCTGGGAGAAATGTAATTCATTTTGCATTAATTTCTCTGTTAGAAGTGTTTAGGGAGAAGTTGATCGGAACAAGGTCTAAACTTCTGCCTTTTGGCTTCTGGAAAAGCAGCAGCAAGATATGAGATTCTGGCCAATGGTTGGAACTCCTTGAAATGTGATACAATTAATGACTACTATAGTTAAGTGGAAGGCACTAGAAACTACTATAGTTATCAAAAAACATTGAAAAGTTTAACATCTTACACACTTCGTTAATCAGGCTCTCATTATCCTTTCACAATCTTGCGAGTCATGTGCTTCCATCCTCATTATCCTTTCACAATCTTTTTTGTTGAAATTCAGTTGGGTGCACTATTATTTTTAAAAAACAGTCAATTTATTTTTTATTGTTTATATTTAAAATTCACTTAGGATAAAATACACTTTGCAGCAGGTTTAAAAGGCTAGTGAGTTAAAGGACCAAATTGAATCAAATTTAGAAGTTAAAAGGACAATAATGACTTAGAATTTAGATACTTCTTTTTCTTTTTATCTTATTCACACTTCTTTGGTTTGGATCCTTGTTTCTTCTTCTACATAACATTGGGCTTCCATGAAAATGGTTTTGAACTTTTACCTTTGGATTGTTTCTTCGTCATTGCTGATATTTCCTGAAGGGAAATAAGAGTTTTAAATGTTTTTGCTTGCAGTCAAGTTTACATGGCTAGAGAGATCAAAACTGGCGAAATTGTTGCTCTGAAAAAGATACGAATGGACAATGAGAGAGAAGGGGTATATCTTTGACCACGTTGCCGATGTTTCATTATATATTAAATTAAATCTGTGGAAGCATTTCTTATAAGTTAATTACATACTGCTCTTGGTTTGATACTTCACCTGTGATACCCATGGTATTCCTGCATTTCCAAACATTTGATTACGCAAATCAGTGGAGTCAAATCTGAAGTTGCAATAGCTATCAGTTGCTCTGTTTGTAACAAGCTCCACTTCTGTATCGTACTTTTGCAGTTTCCTATAACAGCTATTCGTGAAATCAAAATTCTAAAGAAGCTACACCATGAAAATGTAATCAAGTTGAAAGAAATTGTGACGTCTCCGGGTACATTTTTTCAATGATCTAAATGTACTGTTATCAAAATAATGTAGGCTTCAATTTGATTTCTAAAATTTGGGTTATTTAACAGGTCCCGAGAAAGACGAACAAGGGAGGCCAGGCAAGTTATTCATTTTCATCATTATAGTTGAATTGCTTATGTCATTTAGACAGTATTATGTGTGAAAAAAATGTGTAGGCAGTAAGCAATAATTGTGGAATTACTTTCTTGATCTCAAAAAGAAGCAACACGTTGGTATTTATAGAAAAATCGAAATGCTAATAAATGGAAATAAATATCCTGAAGTAGAGAAAATAAGTCTCTAGGCATAAAGACTCTAAATTTGGAGCAAACCTATCAAATAAATCCCAATCCCTTAATTTTAGGGATTTCCTACAAACAAATCTGCATTTATTATCCAATCAATCTATATTTATTGTATGCTAAAAGTGCAATATTTACACCCATATTTCAGCACATGCTCTCACAATGAGGAATAAATGCCCTCCTTTCCCATCTTAGTTATGAGATTATGGAAGTCTAAGGTGTGGAGTCTTTTTGTCATCACATCAGCTACCTGTTGCTTGGATGGTGTTGGAAGTCCCACATCGACTAAAGATAAAGCTAATTTATAATATATAAGTAGGTGCAAACCTCACCTTTTAAGCCAATTTTGTAGGGTTGAGTTGCTTAAAGTTCACTTCTTAACATGGTATTAGAGGCATGGATTAGAGCTTATCCTAACAAAATTTATTGTTTGCTGGGTCTATTGTTCCACCTACTATCCGGTCGTTGTCGCACCACCCATTAATGTCTTGTCTCACACTCGAGATGTATATGTCTCGTTGTGAGGAGTGTGTGTTGGAAGTTCCACATTGACTAGAGATATAAGGCCAATTTACAGAATATAATTTAGTATAAACCTTACCTTAAGCCGATTTTGTGATTGATTGAAACTCCACTTCTTAACAGATGAAATATATGACATGCTAACTAAACCTTTTTCTAATTTTTCCTGAATGAAGTGTCTATCTATTTCTATATGTTTTGTTCTGTCATGTTGAATGGGATTATGTGCAATGTTTATTGCTGACTTATCATCATAGTAAAGCTTCTTGGATCCCTCCAAATTAATCTTCAAGTTATCTAAGATCCCTCCAAATTTTTGCTTTTCCATGTCACTAAGTTCCCACCTAGGAAAGTACAATATCCAATTGTTATCTTCTATCAACAAGAGAACCTGCATAACTTGCATCAGCGTAGGCTTCAAGAGTTTATCTTCTTTTGAATAATACTCCTTTTCGATGGCTGCCCTTCAAGTAATGTAGAATTCTATAAGCTGCTTGAAGATTGGATTCTTTATTTCATGCATAAACTACCTGATGACTCTAACTGAATAAGCAATGTCTGGCCGTGTGTGAGCCAAATGTATTAATTTTCCAACCAGTCTCTGATACATCTTTTGGTCTGTTGCTGATTCGTTTTCAGCCTTACATAACTTGTGATTGGGTTCCATTGGAGTTGACATTAGTCTGCACCAACTTCCTTGTTTCTACAAGCAAATTGGTTATATATTTTTGCTGAGATAGGAAAATTCCCTGGTTAGAGTAGGCTACTTCAATCTCTAAATAATACTTTGATCTTCCTAGCTCTTTTAGTTCAAATTTCTGGACCAGTCTGTTACAATTCTTTCATCTCTTTTTCATCATTGCTGGTCACTATAATATCATCAACATAAACTAGAAGTACTGTTACCCCCTCTTTCCCTGAATGTTTAGTAAATAAAGTCTGATCTCCTTGACTTTGTTTGTAGCCAAATCCCTTCATAGCTTTTGTGAGTCTTTAAATCCAAGCTCTTGGGACTGTTTCAGCTCATAAAAGCCTTGTGCAGTGCACACTTCATTTTTCCTGTCTCCTTCAAAGCTAGGTGGAATATTCATGCAGATTTATCCTTCTAGGTATCCATGGAGAGAAACATTTTTAACATCATATTATATAACTTTCCAATCAAAGTGGTCAGCTAAGGACAAAAGAATCCTTACAATATTCATCTTAGCAACTGGTGCAAAAGTTAGGTGACCTACTCCTTAAGCTTGAGTGTATCCCTTGGCAACTAGTCTTGCTTTGTACCTTTCGATAGACCCATTAGCCTTTCAATTTATTGTGAATATCCATTTGTAATCAACGATATTCTTTTCTTTGGGTTTGTCAACAATTTTCCATGGTCATTTGGAGAGTTGAGTGTTCTCAGTTTCAGCAGGTTCAACTGTCTGTGGCTTTAGGTTCACAACTTGGATTGGATTCATGGACTTGCCATGTCTGGAATGCTGTTCCTTCTAGTGTAGGCATGGCTGAATCTTTGAAAACTATAGGTACTAACTCTAGGGCCAAATCTCTAACTGTTCCAGTATTTTCTGGTTGCAGTTCAGTAGAATCAATGATATTATCAATTTCAGTTTCTAATTCTTCCCGAAAATTAGGTTATATGTTTGTCTTTTGAGGGAGATAAGACTTGTCAAAAGTTGAGACATAGAGAACATTTTACGAATAAGTTTGGAAGATAAATATATCTCCATCTCCTGCAACACTAGCTAAAGAGCCATTGACAACAATAATTTTCCTATTCTGGAGATGGGATATAAGAATGACAGAGTGAGGCAAGTATGTCATATGATCCCGAGCTCTCAATTCCACAATTCAAGAGTTAGCACTATATGAGACACTCATACGAGAAACATTACCTAAGAGAGTACAATTCAGGGTTGAATCCTCCCTCTATTAATTTTGGATCAGACATCATGTAGATGAAAATCAGCAACTGGCTGTCTAATGGGTGATTTTACAAATAAAAACAAGTGATACTGAAGCAATTAAGGCTACACCCTCTTGAAGATAAAATGGCAATGAAGGCCTTAAAGTGGTAAAAACAAGAGATCAAGACTCCAAAAAAACCTAGAACTCTGATACCATGTGTAAAAAATTGTAGGCAGTAAGCATGGAACTACTTTTCTTGATCTCAAAAAGAAACAATATGTTGGTATTTAAGTTAAAAACAAAATCCTAATCAAAAGTACATAGTGATGCCTAACATGAGTTTAATAACAAAAACTTAATCCTAATTCAAAGGAAATAAATCTACGGAAATAAAAGAAATAAATCACCAGACACAGACTTTAAATCTGGAGCAAATCTACCAAATAAACTTGTAATCCAAATCCCTTAAATTTAGGGATTTCTTTGAAACAAATCTATAACTATTATCCATTCAATCTATATTTATTGTACAGTAAATGTGTAATATTTACACCCATATTTCAAAAGCATGTGATTTGCTTTACTGTTTTGACTGCGAATGTCTTCACCTGCCTTTGAATTCTGTTTTTTTTTTATCCACAGCTCCTACTTCATCTTTGTTTTTGTTTTTTTAATTGTGTAGACGGTAACAAATATAAAGGTGGCATCTATATGGTCTTTGAATACATGGACCATGATTTGACTGGTCTGGCTGACCGACCAGGGATGAGATTCACAGTTCCCCAAATTAAGGTATTGTTAATGTTAAGTGTTGATTTGTATAGTACTAGTATTAGTATTAGTATTAGTATTTTAATGATGCTTGAGTTTTTTTGTTCCTTCGCCAGTGCTACATGCGACAGCTTCTGACCGGGCTGCATTACTGTCACGTAAATCAAGTACTTCACCGTGATATCAAAGGTGTCTTTGTGCCTCCTTCTTTCAATGATACGTATACAGGTTTTGATTATAGATCTTATCAAATCTATTACTCCTATTTAACGTATTATGTTTTATTGCAGGTTCAAATCTTCTCATAGATAATGAAGGTAATCTGAAACTTGCTGATTTTGGATTGGCACGGTCATTTTCTAATGAGCACAATGCAAATCTTACTAATCGTGTCATCACATTATGGTACAGGTAATTCGTGCTCTTGTGAAGTTTTTAATTTTGACCCGACTAAGCTTATTTGCGAGGGTTGCATGCGTACACATTGATTTATTTCATTTTATATTTAGACCCCCTGAGCTGCTGCTTGGGACAACAAGGTATGGGCCAGCTGTAGACATGTGGTCTGTGGGGTGCATCTTCGCAGAGCTTCTTCATGGGAAGCCTATATTTCCTGGAAAAGATGAGGTTAGTGATAATATATAATTCTAGTGTGAAATTAGGGTAAAGTATTTAGTGGTTCTTAAGAAATTGTTTAGTGGCTGCTTGGCATACTTTAATCCATTACATGATCATTACTCACTATACAGCCATGTGTTTATGCCTGGATTATTTCATATTACTTCAAATATTTGGTGCCAATATGAATATTGATTTTTATCTGCAAATGTTTGCATTATCGTGTTGTTTATCAGCAGGGTTGGATGGAATGGTAATGATGCTGTCTGGTTTATTTCTAGATCTGACCTATGTTTTATTTTCATTCCATTTCTTTCTTATACAACGTGTGCCCTTCAATGTATGTACCCTTGGTACTTGTTTATAATACAGCTGAAAGGTAATGCATGTTTTCTTCACAACTATTGTAGCCGGAACAATTAAATAAGATTTTCGAGCTGTGTGGAGCACCAGATGAAGTGAACTGGCCTGGTGTTTCCAAGACTCCTTGGTATAATCAGTTTAAGCCAACAAGACCCATGAAAAGACGTCTCCGGGAAGTTTTCAGACAGTAAGTGTCAGTATGAGAATAAGTAATTTTGCATGGTTTTTATCTCCTCCCCACCCGAAAAAACGAAAAAAATAATTATATGTTGCATATTATTTTATTTTATTTTATGTGTGCCTGTTGATCTTAATAGCTTTTCTCACTGACTGAATTATAGTTTTGATCGTCATGCTCTGGAATTGTTGGAGAAGATGCTGACACTTGATCCTGCTCAGGTATATTTTTAATTGCTGCATAAATGTTCAGTTATTTCATTTTATCTGTTTCAACTTTCAAATACCTGCTATTCCTGTTTTCTCACACTGCCCTGACTCTTTTAATTTGATATTATTTAATTAAATGTTTTTATCCTCTATTATTAAAGTTATCTAAAATAGTGACGTATTGCCTTCTGGGATAATGACAGAAATGGTATCATCTGGTTTTGGTTGAGTGGCTGATGTTATGTGATAAAATCGATGAAAAGAAAGAAACAATAATAAAAAATGGCAGTTTTGGTGAGATTAAACTGAGAAAAATATATTCATGTCTGTCAACGACATGAATTGTCCATGCAAGTGGATAAATTCATTAGGGTCTCAGTACCTCATTGGTAGAAAAATTTGTTTCTTAATTTACAAGTAATTTCATAACTAAACTACTTAAACCGTATACATATATAGGTATTTCTGGAATAGAATTTAATCTGGGATGTTATTAATTAAAATTAACTAATTTAACTATTTTGTTAGTCTTGATGAATTGGTTATTTGATTTTTACTTTTATCAAAGAATAGGGAGAAGTATTCTAAAACATGATACACTGTCCTTTTCGATGGCTGTTCTTGATCTGCATCCTAATTTTTTTTTTGCCAATTTGATTTATTGACAGAGAATAACTGCGAAGGATGCGCTCGATGGTGAATATTTCTGGACTGATCCATTACCATGTGATCCTAAGAGGTATGGCCTCCCATGATAGAGACCAATCTTTTTGGGAAGAGTCATTTTCAGTTAGGGAGAGAATTCTCTTTTTCTGTGTAGGAGTGAGCTCTGTGGGCACTGGGGATATTCTCCCTTTTGCATTTACTGTCATATTTTCAGAAATCAAAGAATATATTATCTTCACTGATACTTATTTTCGTTTGTTATTGCTTTTTAAGATTGGTTCCTGACATTATATCATGTGTGTTTCCCCATTTACGTGTGTTGCTTCTATCAACAATCATTTACAGTTTCTTTTCTTTTTTCAACTCACTATTACTTCTGTGTTTGCCTTAGTTTACCCAAATACGAGTCATCTCATGAGTTCCAGACCAAGAAAAAGCGGCAGCAGCAACGACAAAACGAAGAAAATGCCAAGCGTCTTAAAATGCAGCATCCTCAACAGCATTCACGCCTGCCCCCTATTCAGCAGGCTGGACAGCAGCACCCTCAAATGCGGCAAGGTCCTAACCACGCTATTCATGGGTCTCAATCAGGAGTTACAACCGGGCCTAGCCATCATTATGGGAAGCCTCGAGGACCCTCTGGTGGGCCCGGACGATATCCTCCCGGTGGAAACCCTGGTGGGGGATACAATCACCCGAACCGTGGAGGTCAAGGAGGAGGAGGTGGCAGTTATGGAAGTGGGCCATATCCTCCGCAAGGACGGGGTGCATCGTATGGTTCAAGTGGTATGCCTGGTGGGCCCAATGGTGGTCCTCGTGGTGGCGGTGGTAGTGGCTATGGTGTTGGAGCTCCAAATTATCCTCAAGGTGCTCCTTATGGTGGATCCGCAGCAGGACGTGGTTCAAACATGATGGGTGGTAACCGCAACCAACAGTATGGTTGGCAGCAGTAAAACCCTTTCTTTTCTTATCATATGTTTGGTATTGTAATTTGCTGACACTACGGTAGTTGATGAATACTTTTAGAAAGATCAGCATAGTGATGGATTGAGTTATTGAGAAAAAGCTTCTCTTCATTGATTATTGATATTATATAGTAATAGTATGATTACTTGAACTGCAGTGAAGTGTTTGTGAGGCACCTAGCATGATGCTTTTTGTCCTTGAGTCAGAGATAGAATGATGAAAGAAGGGAAGAGAACCTTTTAATGCTTTTTAAAGTTCACATTTAATATTTTATGCCTTAGATATCTCTGGGGCATGTACTAATGAAAGTAGTATGCTTAGAGATGTATAACAGGTTACTGTTGTAGCTGACACTGTTTTTCTGGGAATCTAGAATACCGAGTCTTGGTTTATTTATTTTTGAACTTTTTGTGACGCTTTGTAACTTTTTATCGTAATGTGAAGGCAAACATATCAACTTACCTTTGTGTTGGTATGTAGCTAAATATAGAAGGTTAATGTTCAGTTTGGTTCTTAATAGTACTATAGGTGTTATTTTGGGGGCCTTCTCCTGTACCTCCAACTCTTCTCTTCGGTACTCCTAATAACTAATATATTTCCATTTTTGCTCATAGTAAAAAGTAAAAGTAACTCTTTCTTCATTTAACACCACGATATTGTGCACCCCAAAAACCACTCTCACTCCCCTGCACTCCCAAAACATACCCCAAAAAAGGAATCAGATTCTCTGCACTCTGGTATGACCTAAACCCTAAACCTAGCAGCCTTTAATTACTTTATTTGTTGCTGCTTCCTCCTCCAGCCCTCCATTCACACTCTCGGTTTCCTTCCTCCATGCATATTGGCGCACCCCTTCCTCCTCTCCGTTTGAGTTTGCAGCTCCACGCACACTCCATTGTCAACAACACTGCCAACAGCCGAACAACCAAGAATTAATCCAGTTAAATTATTCTATATCATGTATTTTTTAATTTGATTTTACGGAACGTGGTGTGTACAATAGATGCATGAATAGGTTGTTTATTTAGAAAATATAATCAAAGATCCATGTTTAATATGAACTGCTCAAGTCAAAAAAATTTTCTCTGAAATTGACCAAAATAAATGTCAAAATCCGTTTCATAAAAGTGTGAAACGAATGTTGATATCTGTTTCATTTTTTTTTAGTAAAACGGATGTCGAGATCCGTTTCATTAAAATCTAAAACGGATGTCGAGATCCGTTTCATTAAAATCTAAAACGGATGTCGACATCCGTTTCATGTTTTTCTTTTATGTTTTTTAGCAAAACGAATGTCGAGATCCATTTCATTAAAATTTGAAACGGATGTCGACATTTGTTTCATGTTGTTTTTTTGTTTTTTCAGCGTTCCGAATGTCGAGATCCGTTTTATATAAGTATGAAACGGTTGTCGATCCGTTTCATGTTTTTTTCTATTTTTTTCAGCGTTTCGGATTTGGAGATCCGCTTTTGAAAGTTTGAAACATATTTTAACACTTTCTTATTTTTTTTATATTTTTTTTTGTAAGACTTTTTCATGTTCCTCATAAGCCAATCCTCCCACAGTTCATAATTTGACATTCTTAATAAACAACAACAATTAAATAGTTTGATGGTTCTCGATCGTATTTTCTATATATTTTGTTCCATCAACTTCAACAGCAAAATATTAAAATAAAAAATTAATTTTTAACCAAATATACTACAGTAAAATGTATATATTAGAGGAATCAAATCAATCGCTTTTGATCCTTAATGTTGATTATTTGCACTATCAAAATCACATTCATAATTTATGAATGAATAAATAAGTAAAACAAATATAATAAAAGATTCTTGCTAGATATTTTTTTAAGGCCTTCTACGTGAAAACAATTTTTTTTTCTCTTAATCTTGAATATCAAAACTTGGAAGGTCACCTGTAGGGTCTCAGTAGGGAAAAATGAAGACGAATGGTAGAGGCAGAAGCAATATTTGCATATTTTTTTCTTGGTGTTTCAATTGCGTATCAGTTGTGCATGATGTATTAGTATATGTTATTAATTTGAATTTGAGTGATATTGTTGTTTGTTGGTGATTTTTGTTTGTTTACATGTTGTTATATTTGGTTACTAAAAATTTGATACTTCTAATTATAAATATGGTTAGGACAAATGGTAATTTATCTAGATGCGGTTCACACGATGCACCGAGAGTTCTTCACAGGGTGCTGCACGGAGGAGACCGACCGCTTCAGCTTGTAGAAGGGGTCAGCACGAGGCTGATGTTGTTTAGGATGATGTCGTTGAGCATGAGGTTTCCGATGTTCCTCAGGACAAGGAGTAGAGGATTGATAACGATGGTGCAGGATTTTCAGGGGATGGCCAGGTTAGTAAGAAGTTTTTATAAATATTTTATTTTATTGTTGTTATGTATTTTTATTGTTTTATGTTTCTTTTTTCTTAGGATCGAGTTGTGAAAGTAGTCTCCCATATTAAAAAAGTGAAAAAATTAGGACCTCCTCACCCATGTTCTCCCCTTTGTGGTAGCTTCTGGATTATCACCTTTGTGCGATATTTTATATGAATATCCCGATGTTGAGTTAATATTGGGTTTCGTGGAGAGATGGCATCCCGAGACTAATACTTTTCATCTACCAATTGGTGAGATGACCATCACTTTAGATGACGTCTGGTCGCTCCTTCATCTTCCCATCACTGGATAGTTTTTCTCCACTGAAAATCTTGAATATGAAGATTCAGTTAAGATTTTGATGAACTTCTTGGTGTTGATCGGGCCATGGCTTGCAATGAGTTGAATCAAAGTCATGGTGGACAGATTAGACTTAGCTGGTTGAGAGAGTTGTATGATAGTTGTTGTGATAACGAGCTACGGGAGTTTGTTGCACGTGCATATCTTTTGCACCTTGTAGGGTGCATGATATTTGCTAATAAAAGTGCCACCTATGTTCGTACCCATTACCTCGAGCTATTTAGAGATCTCCCTACATACCGTAGATATGCTTGGGGAGTTGCTGCTCTTATCTACTTATATGAGCAGGTAGGAGATGCCAGCTTTACAAATACAAAACAATTAGCTGGATATCTACCTCTTCTACGGTACCATTTTATATTACATTTTGTTAAATATTTTACTTGTTTTTTCTTTTATATCAGAATAGTTAAATGAAATGTTATTTGATACAGGCTTGGATATACGAGCACTTCCCTGCATTGGGAAGGAAGCAATTATGTGATACATATATGGAGACCAAACCCCGTGCCAGACGTTATATCACTAGACGCGCTACTTCTGCTATACCTGATGTTAGAGTCCAGTTGGATGCCTTGACATTAGATGGGGTGATTTGGAACCCATATGTAGCACATAGGGCTGGTCGACCACTTGTTGTATATGCCATGTTTTCTGGCTACCTCAGGCTTGGTATCTTCGTACACCGTCATTTGTCGGAGCGTGTTCTGCAACAATTTGGCTTCATGCCGCCTACTCCATGACTGCCGAGTTCGCTTCCCATGTTGGACTTTGCGACTATTGATGATCGGTGGAGAGACTACGAACAATTTGTCGTAGTTCAGGTGGTCTCCGCGCCAGCTCCTTTTTCATGTTCGGATGGATATTTGTAGTGGTTTATGAGGGTCTCCCATCCTTACATTTTACGCAGAGTTGAGGCCGAGCGACCTAGCCTTGTGGTTATGCCCTGACTTCGTCAAAATTTGCCAGATGACATACCAGTTCAGAGGACATCAGGGTTATCATCTTCTGGTGGTTTCACATTTTTCTCGACATCTGTTTCGCAAAAAAAAAGAACAAAAAAAAAAGAACGAAACAGATGTCGATATCTGTTTCAGAAAAATGTGAAACGGATGTCGACATCCTTTCATTAAAAAACAAAATAAAATTATTGAAACGGATGTCGACATCCGTTTCACATTTCTGAAATGGATCTCGACATCCATAATAGGAAAAAAATACATAATGGATGTCGACATCCGTTTCACATTTTCTTGAAACAGATCTCGACATCCATAGTGATCACAATATAAAATATCCAACGCAAGAGAGAACATTCCAAGATTCCAACAAACCATTAATAAAAACATGAAGGAATAATAACCTGTAACGTGCAAGAGAACAAGAAAAGCTTTAACAATTATAATTTATTTTAAACTTTTATTATGTTATTTATTTGTTTTTTGTATCATTTTGATCAACTTATGTATTATAACTTTTATTAGTGTATAAAAAAGAGATTCGTTAGAATTGAAAAGATTGAAGTAAACAAACATTTAAAATATACTTTAATTTGAATATTTTTTTTCCTTTTATATTTTTTTAAAATTATTTTAAAATTTTATCAACTCGGTTTCATGAATGTTTGTAAATTTAATAAATGTGTTAGTTCTCATGAAATTTTATTTGGTATTATAATCTAAAATGTAAACAATTATAATTTATTTTAAACTTTTATT
>Ga0209389_1003308_pt1 | contig 12914 bp, 5 predicted proteins | sample CowpearedBW_FD_187526 | JGI IMG/M metagenome (GOLD analysis project Ga0209389, IMG submission 187526) | Root nodule microbial communities of legume samples collected from California, USA - Cow pea red BW (SPAdes) (version 2) | ecosystem: Host-associated > Plants > Roots > Nodule | place: USA... | reverse complement strand
CAAGTCAACCAAAATAAATCAACTAGAAACCAACTTAGGGAATTCAAACTAAAGTAATGCAAAACAAAGATAAAGGTGATGGAATAGAAGACTCCCCTCTAGACATGCTTCTAGTGATCCTTCTTGATGGAGCTTCTAAGGAGGTGGTCATGCCTTCATCAAACAACGAACACAAATCAAATTATACAAGTGCAATTCATATTCTATATTTATTAAGCCTTATTACTACTACGTTTACTTAGTTTAAAATATTTCTTTTTTTTGTGTGAAAAGACTGAAAAAAAAAACAAAAGCTTCTAATGCACACACCTAGCATAATCATAACTCCTGTCTCACTCATACCTTTAAATTTTACCCCCAATACAGAACTCTTTTTTAGAAGTTTTCAGTTGTTGATACAAGGTTTACACTTGGAGCTTAATAGCATACCATTCATTCCTACAACTATTCACAGATGATCCAAGTAGGGACAACATAAACTTATAACAAGGAACACAAATCAAATTACACAAGTGCTATTCGTATTCTAGATTTATTAAGCGTTATTACTACTACATCAAAAAAATAACAGAAGCTCCTAATGCACACACCTAGCATCATCATAACTCTTGTCTCACCCAAACCTTTAAATTTTACCCCTAATATAGAACTCTTTTTTACAAGTTTTAAGTTATTGATGCAAGGTTTACACTTGGAGCTTAATAGCATACCATTCATTACTACTGTTATTTACAGATGATCTAAGTAGGGACAGGGGTGGAAAGGAAAAAATACCTATCTTTTATAGGCCTCAATTCTTTCTTCTTGTATCTTCATTTACCTACGAAAGTAAAAATGAAGAGTTCTCTGCACAATCAAAGTAAACTTAGTTCAAAACTAAGGCAATCATATTTTAATTTTAACAACATTTATTGCATAAACTCACCTTCGATTTTCATCAATTTCCTTTTTAGTGTTAGTGTTATTAGATGCACCCTTAGAATTACTTCCCTCAGCTCTTCCATCGTGATCAACATCATCATCTTATAAAAACACATGGAATTAAAAAAAAAACAAGTTACAATATAAAAATTATTATTGAATGAGTATTTAAGTCAGAATTTAAATTAAAGTTACCATATTCACGAAACCCATGTTTCCAACTACAAGTACAAATTATAACTTCAACATGTTTTGACAATAAATGACTTAAGTGAAAATTCAAGTGGCCTTTGGAACCCCTTGAACCTCACACTACACGTTTAAAAACTATTACAAACCAAGCTGGGATGGGATTGCTCTAAAGCATTTTCCCACCTAAGCTAAAGAAGAAGAAAACTGAAATAGAGAAAAATTACAACTAAAAAATCGTGACATCCAATACAGAAATCACAAAAATAAAAGAATGATGCAGTTTGCTCTCAAGCTCTCGGGCCAATGTTGGAATTTTTCCCAGCTCACTCCTTTGAATCCCCTCGTGGTTGCACTCTTTCCAACATCAATGTGGGGGTCTCAAGTCCTAGCTCACTCCTTCTTCCTCTCGGCAATGTAACTCCCACAGCAGATGAATTCACAACAACTCCATATCTCTAGATGAAACCTCACCTACAAGGGCTGCAAAACAAAGTGAGTGTCCAAAGTAAAGAGAACCAGAAAAAAAATCAAGTGTTGCCACTTAAGGACAACAATTTAGAAAATCAATAATAGTTCAAAGTGAAAACTGGACTACATCAAGTGATGGATTATATAGACAAACTCAAAGAATAGCCAATAAAGACAAGCAAGAAAAAGGCGAAGCAACAAAGGATGGCACTCAATAGAGAACCTAAGGAACGTGTCTAGAACAAGATTAGCAAAACTAAAAACAAAAAGACACAAAACAAGTTGAATCAAGAGCATATGCACATTGTATTTGATAAGAATGGGCAACACGAAGTTAACTATTTTTGATTCACTCTTTGTTTTCACTCAAATGAGGCAAACAATATCTATCAATACAGATTTTCACATCATATTCTTATCCACAAATTTTGTTTGCAACTCACATAGATCACATATGCAACTAATCTTTTAAAGCACAGTTCACTTCAATGGCAGTTTTCCAATTCCATTCAACGGTCCATGGCATATGACAAATTTAAAGATCCAACTCAAAAACAATATGAAAGAAACGGACAAGAAAACAAAGAACAGCTCTTGGCATGGCAGTGCAGTAATCATTCAACAAAACTGTTTCACACAAGCAAAACGGATGTGGTGAATCACACATATGACAACTGCATTAAACCAGGGCAATCAGTGTAATACCACAGACAAATGAAACAAATTTTGTAATGAAACAGGTGCAGTGGTATGTGGCAGGACTGAAACGAATACGTAACCAATCATCAATGATGAGATAATGTGATAGAGTAAAAGAGCATCAACAGAACCAAGACTCAAAGGGAATTGGCACTCCAATATTGGTAGCTCAAGCAAATAGACACGGATTGCAGTTTTGAAATTAGATTCAAAAAGCCACAAAGCTCACTATTACATGTGTATAAATCTGAACTAATTGCACATAAGCTACATCACAACGGGTAACAGAATCAGAATATGGAAAACTGCAATAAGAAGCATGACTCAGCCAATCATGAGTATAAGCAAAGATGCACCTGGAAATCTTGATTCGTAAGACAAAACAACCACTACAGCAGAGACCGTGAATGAAATGTTAGGAAAAGATATCTAAGCTAATCACAAATTAACAAAAGTGTGATATAGCAAACAGAAGACACGGTCAAAGCAGTGAACCAGATAGCAACATGCAATTGAGTTCATAACAAAATCACCTAGTGGTAGCAACACAAACCAACAAGATAAAGCAACAAACTCTAGATTGAGCAGAAAATTATGTTATAAAACAGAAACAGTGCACTGCACAAAGAGAAACTCAACACTGAAAACACAGAAGCAACAATTACGGAAAAAGCCTATGCATACACAAACCAAGCATGCATTTCCACACATAAATTATGATATGAATCAGATTATTGTGTGATGTAATGCGCATGAAGTGCTTTAGTCTGAATCAATCATTGGCCAACAAATGGAATTTCAACAGCAATAGATTCAAACAAAGACGCATATTCAATTGGACAACAATTGTAAGAATTGAGCACGAAGTTGTTTAATTTTCTAATCTGCAATCCTCACATGAAGCATATCATACACAAGGTTTTCTCGTATTTGTACTATATTAGATTCTATCACATTTAGAGGGTCATTAATATATTTACGAAGTTAAAACACATGAAAGACATTTTTGAAGGATTTGGTGGCAAAGAAATTTGGTATGAAACAAAATCAATTTGTTCAAGGATTAAACAAGGAGCAAAGAATTTGGGTGAAAGTTTTCAAGATTTTAGAGCTCCACCAACACTATTTACAGGTGTAACTTTTAAGAAAACATTATCCCCTTCTTGAAACTCAAGGGATTTCTTTCGTTTGTCGTAGTAACTTTTCTTCCTATATTAAGAAGGATTTTTGTTTCACTTAATAGTTCATTTTAGAGGTTTAAAATATATATTAAAAAAACATAATTATTAAAACTATAATATTGAGCAAAAATTTGTCAAACGATGTAAACAACTAAAGTGCTTACATGAAACACGGTTAACACACAAAACATTGTTGATGTAACTAGGTTAGGAGGAATCTATCCCTTCATGATTAACGTTTGAGGACCAAATGTATAAAAACTTTGGACAGGGACGAATTCTAAATTCACGTCAACGTTCAAGTAGGGACTATGAACATACTTAACCCTAATTTTAGTAAGATTGAAATAAATGTAAAAGCTAAAAAACTAATTTTCTTAAAATATACCACTAATGTTTTGAATTGTCATTAAATGAATCTTAAAACATACATTAAACAGACATTGATTAAATGAGCATTGATTAGATGAGTGTAGAAATACACATCATACAAGATTTTTCATACCCTCATTAGATGAGTATAACAAAAAATATTACACGAGTCTAATAATACACATTAGACAAGATTACAGATACACTAATTAGAATAGTGTAACAAAAAGATATTTGATGACTCATTTCATACATCGATTAGATGAGTTTACGAATACTTTGATTGGACAAGTTGTAGATGAATCGATCAAACTAGTCTATCAATACACATTAGACAAGTCATTCATATATTGATTGGACGAGTCTAACTACATACATTTGACAAGCTTTTTGATAGAAAAATTTGATGAGGCTATTAATATACATTAGACGACTTTGTCTATTCAATAATTAGAATAATCTTGTAATATACATTGGACGAGTTTCTCATACATTAATTAAACGATTTTAGTTATACACATTAGATGAGTCTCTCAGTGCACTAATTATACAAGTAATTTTATCATAAATTATAAAACAAGTCATTTCATGCACTAATTAGGTGCGTCTAAGAATACGCATTAGGTGTGGCTGTCATACACAAATTAAATAAGTCTTTCAACACACATTAGACAAGTTTGTTCATACACTGATTAAATGAGTCTAGCAATATACATTTTATACACATATTATACGAGTCTATTAATACATATTAGACAACTCTATCAATTTTTTGATTAGACGTGTCTTTCAATACACATTAGATGAGTCTGTCCATATAGTTATTAGACGACTCCAACATTATATATTAGATCAATTTTTTGATGCACCAAACATTAGACCAAATTTCGATACACTGATTTGTATTTATAACGAATATTTTTGTATAGTTTACCCTTTGTATTTTCATAGTGTTTACCCCATATTTTTTAACATGTTATATTTTAAACAATCTACCCTTTACTTTTTTACATATATATTGACTTTTAAAAATGTATTATAATTAGGTTTCATATAAAAAGAAACATAAAGATGGAGATGCGGGGTATTGATCCCCACACCTCTCACATGCTAAGCGACCTCGTACCTCTCACATGCTAAGCGAGCGCTCTACCATTTGAGCTACATCCCCACACGTCCATTTCTTGAAGTTATTTAATCCTCTAATCTCCAATCTTCCCAAGAAGAATATCATACGTAAGGTTTTCTCGTATTTGTACTATATTAGGTTATATAACATGAAGAAGGTCATTAATATTTTTACGATGTTAGAACACATGAAAGACATTTTTGAATGATTTGGAGGCAAAGCAATTTGGTATGCAACAAAATTAATTTGTTCAAGGATTAAACAAGGACCAATAAATTTAGGCAAAATTTTTCTATATTTTAGTGCTCCACCAACCCTAGTTATGAATGTAACTTTTAAGAAAACATTATCCACATCTTGAAACGCAACGAATTTCTTTCGTTTGTCGTAGTAACTTTTGTACCTATATTAAGAAGGATTTTTTGTTTTACTTCATAGTTCATTTTAACGGTTTAAAATATATATTTGGATAAAAAATATACTTATTAAAACTATAATATTGAGCGGAAACGTGTCAAATGGTATAAACAACTGAAGTGCTTGCATGAAACACGTTTAACACAAAAAAATAGTTGACATAACTAGGTTAGGAGGAATCTATCCCTTCTTCTTTAACATCTGAGGACCAAATGTATAAAAACTTTGGACAGGGACGAATTATAAATTTGGGTCAACGTTTAGGTAGGGACAATAAACATACTTAACCCTAATTTTAGTAAGACTAAAACAAAAGGTAAAAGCTGAAAAACTAATTGTCTTAAAATATACCACTAATGTATTTAATTGTCATTAAATGAGTCCAAAAACATACATTAAACATACATTGATTAAATGAACATTCATTAGATGACTCAAGAAATAGACATCAGAAAAGATTTTTCATACCCTTATTAGACGAGTATAAAAAAAAATATTGCACGAGTCTAATAGTACACATTAGACGATATTATATATACACTAATTAGAAGCGTATAACAAAAAGATATTTGATGACTCATTTCATACGTTGATTAGATGAGTTTACGAATAACTTTGATTGGACAAGTTGTGGATGAAATTATCAGATCAGTCTAGCAATACAAATTTGACAAGTCTTTCATATATTGAATAGACGAGTCTAACAACATCCATTCGATAAACATTTTCGTACACAAATTTGATGAGTCTATTGATATACATTATACGACTTTGTCTATTTAATAATTAGAATAAACTTGCAATATATACGAGTTTGCACAAACATTAATTAAACGATTTTAGTAATACACATTAGATGAGTCTATCCATGCACTAATTATACAAATATTTTTTGGATAAAACATAAAACAAGTAATTTCATGCTTCTATATGGTGCGTCTAAGAATACACACTAGGTGGGCCATCATACACAAATAAAATGAGTCTTGCAACACACATTAAATGAGTTTGTCCATATAGTAATTAGACGAGTCTAACATCAAATATTAGATGAATTTTTCGATGCTAACATTAGATATTAGATAAGTTTTCCGATGCAACAAACATTAAACCAAACTTCCATACACTGATTTGTATTTATAATGAATATTTTTGTATAGTTTTTTGTATAGTTTATCCTTTGTATTGACTTTCTAAACGTATTATAAATAGTTTTCATATAAAAAGAAACATAAAGATGGAGATGCGGGGTATCGATCCCCGTACCTCTCGCATGCTAAGCGAGCGCTCTACCATTTGAGCTACATCCCCACACGTCCATTTTTTGAAGTTATTTAATCCTCTAATCTCCAATATTCCCAAGAAGAATATCATACGTAAGGTTTTCTCGTATTTGTACTATATTAGGTTATATAACATGAAGAAGGTCATTAATATTTTTACGATGTTAGAACACATGAAAGACATTTTTGAAAGATTTAGAGGCAAAGCAATTTGGTATGCAACAAAATTAATTTGTTCAAGGATTAAACAAGGACCAATAAATTTAGGCAAAATTTTTCTATATTTTAGTGCTCCACCAACCCTAGTTATGGATGTAACTTTTAAGAAAACATTATCCACATCTTGAAACTTAACAAATTTCTTTCATTTGTCATAGTAACTTTTCTACCGATATTAAGAAGGATTTTGTTTTACTTAATAGTTCATTTTAGAGGTTTAAAATATATATTTGAGTAAAAACACATACTTATTAAATCTATAATATTGAGTGGAAACGTGTCAAACGATGTAAACAACTAAAGTGCTTGCATGAAACACGTTTATCACACCGAAAATAGTTGATGTAACTCGGTTAGGGGGAATCTATCCCTTCATGTTTAACATTTGAGGACCAAATGTATAAAAACTTTGGACATGCACGAATTCTAAAATTGTGTGAACGTTCAGACATGGACTATAAACATACTTAACCCTAATTTTATTAAGACTAAAACAAAAGGTAAAACCTAAAAAGCTAATTGTCTTAAAATATACCACTAATGTATTTAATTGTCATTAAATGAGTCTAAAATCATACATTAAACATACATTGATTAAATGAACATTCATTGGATGAGTCAAGAAATATACATCAGAAAAGATTTTTCATACCCTTATTAGACGAGTATAACAAAAAATATTACACGAGTCTAACAGTACACATTAGACGAGATTATATATACATTAATTAGAATAGTATAACAAAAAGATATTTGATAACTCATTTCATACATTGATTAGATGAGTTTACAAATAACTTTGATTGGACAAGTTGTGGATGAAATTATCTTACATGTCTAGCAATACAAATTTGACAAGTCTTTCATATATTTAATAGACGAGTCTAAAAACATCCTTTCGACAAACATTTTCATAGAAAAATTTGATGAGTCTATTGATATACATTAGACGATTTTGTCTATTCAATAATTAGAATAAACTTGCAATATACATTTTACAAGTTTGCAGAAATTAAACGATTCTAGTAATACACATTAGATGAGTCTATCCATGCACTAATTATACAAGTTTTTTTTGCATAAAACATAAAACAAGTCATTTCATGCTTCTATTTGGTGCATCTAGGAATGCACACTAGGTGGGCCATCATACACAAATAAAACGAGTCTTGCAACACACATTAGATGAGTTTGTCCATACACTGATTAAATGAGTCTAGCACTATACATTTTATACACATATTATGTGAGTTTATTAATGCATATTAAACAACTCTACTTGTAACATCCCAGTAGGATATTACTTAAAACAAAGGAAAATAACAAGTATTGGAATAAATATACCTCCTTTATTATCAAACCATTTCTTAAAAATGCGGAAATTTTAACACTTTAAAGTTTATAAAAACGCTATAAATAGTCAAAATATCCATAATTCACTTTTACAGTTTAAAAGTCCAAAACAGTAAAGCCAGTAATTAAATTACATGAAAAAAAAAACAAATAAAAAGTCTTTATAATTTCCCATGTACTTTGCACCCACTCTCCGCCACTAAGCATCTCCCTGCCCACCTGTAATATCATTTGCTCCTGGATAACAAGTTACCCGATCATCGCCACACACAAACAGATAGGGTGATTCCACGACCCTCCTCGCTCGTGGTCCAACCTACGAGCCTATCCCGCTCGTAGTCGTACTTCACGGACTCCCTCGTCCATCATCCGAACTCCTCGCTCGGACCCGGATCCGCATACCCGCCTTTCCTACTATGAACTCCCTTGCTCATAGCATTCTCAAGTTTGAGCATGGAGTGAACTCCCTCGCTCACTCATCCCAAACAAGAGTACCTCCAATGAACTAAACCATTAACGTTCCGCATGCGGTCCAACCATCACGAACTCCTAGCTCGCGACTTAAGCCAAGCACATCCCAGATTCTATGGACTTAGTCCTTCAAGCCCAACATCACAAAACACATGCATATAATTCTCGTAATTTCGGAAATATAAAACAATATGCTTAAAAAATACACGGAACATGAAACTTCACTATTCTTGCTTAGGCTGGGAGTCTTCGCTCAAGCGACTGTATCTGTCTCGCTCAAGCGAGTGTATCTGTCTTGCTCAAGCTAGACCCCCTCGCCTAAGCGAGTGTGATACCAAAACACAGCCTAATCAGTACCATGCATTCCATATCAACAAGCAACTCAAATGACATGTTTTATATCCATTTGAACCACCAAAACTCGAGATTTAATCAACAATAATTATTCAATTACCAAAACCCTCAATTCTAATAATATAAGGCATAAAAGGCCTTTGCAGACAACATCAAACAAATCAATTCTCAATCTCATCATGTAACATCCCTAAGGAATATTACTGATATTAAATAAATAAAAATTTGGAAATCCAACCAGTGCTGCATTTAATATGAATCATTTCCCAAAACACGGGAAATTCAAAACTTTAAAAAATTAAAATGCATAAATCCAGGAGTCCATAATTCATAAACCGAATTAAAAGTCAAAGACCCCTAAAAGGATTACATAATTTTCTCAAAGCTAAAAATGTAAACATCTATATACATATACAAAATTATCCCCCTACTAGCCCTCGCTCCATGTCTAAGTGTCTCTTGGCCCACCTGTCACATCATCTGCTCCCGGATAACAAGTTATCTGATCATCGCCACAAACACACAGATAGGGTGAGCTATGCACAATAAAACATAAACAGATACATGTGAAATAAACATGCTTCCCCACCCAAAAACAATATAAGTACAAAACTCATAATTTCCAAATCACCCAACCATGACCTCATAGTCCTTCATGAGTCATATGCATGAACTAGGTCTTGGGACTTCCCTGTGCTCCCACGAAACTGACTCATTCGTGGTCCAACCCTATGAGCCTATCCCACTCATAGTCTTGCCCTACAGACTCCTCGTCTGTAGTAAAACATCCAAGTCTCACACTTGGATCCTGGCACGCACGCAATCACCATACTATGGACTCCTCGCCCGATAGTAGCCGACAGGAACATCACAGTTCCTTGCCCATCGTGCGCCCGACACATGCAATCACCATACTAAGGACTCATTGCCCATTAGTAGCCGACAGGAACTCAACCAGTTCCATGCCCATCATGTGTCCAACCACCGAGCACATCCCAGACCCCTAATGGACTTAGTCCTTCAAGCCCACCCACCACATCACATGCAAATACAACCTAACAATGGTATAACAACCAAACACACTAACAAGCACATAGAAACATAGTAAATCACATAAACTTGCTTAAGTTAGGGACCTCTCGCCCAAGCTAAGCCTTCCGCCTCGCTTAGGCTAGCTCACCTCGCCTGAGCGAGGTTTAAACAATGCCCATAGTACGTTATCTCGCTTAGGCGAGATCCCCTCGCCTGGGCGAGCCACCAATTCGCCCAAAACCACATCCAACCTCGCCTAGACGAGTATTCAACCACACACACAAGAAAACACTTCACGAACTCGCTTAGGTGAGCTACTCTCGCCTAGGCGAGAGTGTCAGTCGCTCAAAACTCAAAACATCTCGCCTGGGCGAGATATCGCGCTCAAAACTTCCAGGTTCTCCTCGCGACCTCGCTTAGGCGAGTGCCTCTCACCTGAGCGAGAGACCATGTCGCTCAAACCTCTCCTGGGTCGCCTAGGCGAGAACCACGATCCAAACCATACCAAAATACTATCCAAACGCCACCAACACAATGTAATGGAAAACAAACATCAGAAACAAGCATTATCCCCAATTAAGCTACCAAAACACAATACTTAGGCTTCCACATCCATTCCATACCTAAAACCCTCATTCCCAAAACATATAATGCATTACAGGATTATGCGCACAACATCAATCAATAAGGCTTTCTATCACCATACATAATGTACGAATTTCATGCCACAAAAATCAATTAAAACAGAATTGACCCATAACCTTAACACCTGTCAATCAATTTAAGCGCATAAGGACAGCTCCCCTAACCTGTGAATCTTTGCTTCCAAAGGTTGCCTAATCCTTGACTTTGTGATTTCTAGAACCCATCCTTTTTGCTCTCTTAACCACCACCGCTTTGCTCTCAATCCCGCTTAGCTTTCGCACTCAAAACTCGTAATCCTTTCTCACTCAAATTTTCAGACTTCCAAAACCGTTCTAATGGCCTAATTCTCCCTTTTTATATGACTCCCAATTGTGATAAAAAAGAATAAAACGAAAATTGACTTTTTAAGGACTATTATTACCTTACATAAGCTATTATGGACTGTTTTTCCAACTCCCTTGGCTGTGCTCACTACCTCTAGGGCTTTCCCACCCTTTCACATTCAGACCACAAGCATTATAGTAAAAATAAAGAGATTAATTTGCTCTCATCAAGGTTTGAACCCGTGACCTTCCACCCATAAGGCCAAAGCACAACCACTATACCAAATCCCATTTAGTGATATACACAATCAACATATGTTTACATTTCAAATTCCACACTCTTACATATTATTAAAATAAATCATAAAACAACAACACGAAACTGGCATACCTAGGACTCAAACCTAAGTCCTCTCACACAATCAAGTACTCTCAACCACTTGAGCTAGTACTTTTCCACATCACATTATACAACAATTAACGTCATAAAGATGCCTTCCTCCCGCATTTATTAATTAATTAATTAATTAATTAATTAATTAATTTTCCCGGGTCTTACAACTAATGTTTGAACCCAAGAAAACAAGTTTCCATGCATTAACATTCTCTTGTAATCTAGTTAAGTAAAGAAGCAAATTCAAAGTGAGACACTAATGTTGATGGAAGCAATTATTTGAAATTATTTTTTAGTGAAAAAAAAATACATGTTTGGATTCAGTGCATGAAACAGTCCACATGTAAATATAATGAAAAAGGTAAGTTTCCATATCCAAAAATTGAGATACATGTATTTGAAATTGCCATGGATCGATTCCGACAGATGGGGATCAGATCCACTCTCACATTTCTATCATGAAATGGTTTCAACACTCATGGGAATCAATCCCTTACACACAAATTAACTCATGGATCAGTTCTGTTTTAATGGGATCAGATCCCTCTTCAGCTCACTCTCATGGATCGGTTTCACTTCATGGGAATCAAATCCTTTTGCTTCTCCATGAATGAAATGTGTTTCTTCTTGTTATCTTCGACCACGAAATCCATGGATGACATTTGCCTCCATCCTTCACCACCATGGAAAAGAAACAATGTATTTATACATGTATCCCCCTCAAATGACCTCAATTTAAGTGGGATTGAAAAATTTGGGTATCCTGCAAATCGTCACCTTTCCTCGCTCTCAAATCCACATAAACGAATGCAAATGTCACCCCCTAATCCATCGTCACCATTCTTTCTGAACAATTACTCCCCCACAAGTGAACACAACATTAGTTTGCTTCCTATATGATCCACCAATTGATGATTTTGAGGTACATGACTCACACCAGCTTAGGAAGTACCAATAAAATATCTTTTAGCCCAATATGCACATGTTGATTATAAGTTTGATCCACCAATAGATTATATAAATGACTCACTAATACATAGAAATATATCAAAAGAGTTTCAAACATCTTCCAAAAGATCACATGTACCTAGTGTATTCACATTATAGATTAGATTTTAGGTATATAGGAGTTTATCTTTTGAAATTGCTCTTAGTTATATGTAGTATACAAAGGAGCACGATAGACAAATATATAGATAGTTTGATGTAGTTAATTTCTTTTATTGTATGTAGATATAAGATAACTATGAATAATATTTACTTGCACTTTTTTTTAGTCTTATGTACATATCTAGAGTAATACATATATAAAATATTATTTTGTATGTATTTTATTTATAATATTATTCATTTATATTTTAAAAAAATGGGATAACTTTATTAAGTGAATATTATAAATAAAATACAAAAATAATTATATATATATATATATATATATATATATATATATATATATATATA
>Ga0209389_1003307_pt1 | contig 12916 bp, 15 predicted proteins | sample CowpearedBW_FD_187526 | JGI IMG/M metagenome (GOLD analysis project Ga0209389, IMG submission 187526) | Root nodule microbial communities of legume samples collected from California, USA - Cow pea red BW (SPAdes) (version 2) | ecosystem: Host-associated > Plants > Roots > Nodule | place: USA... | reverse complement strand
TATATATATATATATATATATATATATATTACCCTGAAAATTTCCAATAATATAATAATATAATCAATAATTAATAATTGTTATATAAAATAGACAAAATTTAGAAAGTACTACTGGAATATCTATAAAAGGAGGAGCAGTAATGTGATAAGTGTGTAAGTCATTCCTTCCAACAGTCTTTTAGCTATTTCTTCTTCCTCTCATTGGGAAACTCATATAATCATCACACAACACCCATTTTTACACTGCACCTTCTTCTTCTTCTTTCTTTTCTCTATCACCAAACACTCTTCTTCAACTTCAACCATGGTTTCTCTCAATCCAGAAGCACCTGAATTTTTTCCCACTCATACCTTCAAGCTTCAGCAAAAAGAAGAACCTTTTTCATGCCCCAATTTCATCACTTCCACATTCACTCCTCACAGCCACTACTACTATGTTGTTTCTTCATTTCCCTCGCGTGAACTTCACCCCCATTACGTTTATTACCCCGCCACAACTTTTTCACCACCTTCCATACCCACCCCTTCGGCGGCGCCACAATCTGAACCACCCCGTATTCATAGAACAGAAAAAGAACCTGGTCCAGTGGATTCCCATGAAGTGAACCAGAAGAAGGATGAAGTGGTTGTGGCTGAAGATGTAAAGTGCGGCGCAAAAGGGCTGGTGCAGAAGCAAGTGTTTAAAGCTTTCATAAGTTACGGAACAATGAATGATCAACGTTCTGAAGGTACGAGGATGATGAAGGCTTATGTGCCGAGAAGGAAGGGAGAAGAAAAGGGTCAACGCAGACGCTTTGACTTTTCGAAGAGCGGAAAGGTTACGAGGCACCCAGATGAACAGTATTGTTGGAGGGGTTATCCTAAGAAGAAACGTTGTTTTCCTCTGTTGCCTGTTAGGGTGGACAAGAACGAAACCACTGTCATGATCAGAAATATTCCTAGCAAATACACGTATGTGTGATTTTACAATACAATATAATAACCTTTGGTATTCCCTTTTGTTTCAGATTTTTTATTTTTTGGAAACTATGTTAGATCAACTTTCAAAGTCTGTGACGGGTTGTTAAAGTTATTATCATTATTTTCTTTTGTATTTTTTGTCATTTGAAACTATTGTTCATGGATAGTGTTAATGGGATTTTTGCTATTGTTCATTCTGGTTGACTCAGCCGAGATATGCTGGTGGAGTTTCTGGACAGTCACTGCATGAAAGTGAATCTGAGAGACAAAGAGAAAGACGAAGAGTCTTGTTGTTTAGCTTTTGATTTTGTTTATTTGCCAATTGATTTCAAGTAAGTTGTTCTATTCACAATGTGTCTGTGTTTATTTATTTATTTATTTTGGTGTAACATAGATTATGATTATGATTTTGTTTATGTTTTGCAGAACTGGGATGAACAAGGGTTATGCTTTTGTGAACTTCACCAAACCCCAGGCAGCATGGAAGTTTCTTTTGACAGCTTCCAACATGAAATGGGACTTGTTCCAGTCCCACAAGATACGTGAAGTTGTTTCTGCACGGTTGCAGGTATAGACTCACATACACATAAAATCATAGAATAGACTTAATCATCATTCTCACTGTTAACCATTAATATTATTATATTCCTCTCTTTATCTGTTCAAGTGCTATTTTTTCATTATAACTCATTTAAACTACATGAGAGACCAAACTTACAATTGTATAATGCTATATATTAACATAAAAGACTTGTTTTTATATAGGGGAAGGAGAGGTTGGAGAAGCACTTTGAAACTATGAACTTTCCAAGCGAGTCCGAGGATGTTCTGCCAGTGTGTTTTAACCCGCCACGCGATGGAGTTATAAAGGGAAAGCAAATAACATGTGGGAAGCTGCGGAAGCATGAACAAGTTTGAAATGCAAGATTTTAGCTTTCATAGTTCCTCGAAGATGGTTCAATGTTTCTATGTATTTGTTAATATGCATGCATGCTTTATTTCTGTTTAGTAGTTTAGGTTTTGTCTTGTGGTAAATGTAGTAGTATTCAGATGATGAAACAAACATGGTTTTGAAAAGTTTCCACGAATGGGTTGGGTGGACCCTGGCCACTTGATCCCATGATATGAACCAGGTTGTGTGGTGGGGTCCACCCTTTCTCTTGTGGAGGCTCAACAACACTGAATCAAGCCTCATTCTAATGAAGTTTTCTTTTGCAGTGTTTATATCTGTTTGTGTATTTGGTAATGTATATATAGCTTGTATCCTACGAAAGCTGAAGTTGTGTTTTCGGCTCAGGGAATATGTTTTAATGCGTTGTGTCGTTTATGTTGCTGTTTGTGGTAATGTCGCAGTTCGTTGCTGCGAAAGTTAAAATTCTTGGTGTTAGTTTTTGTGATATCTCATGTTTGGGGTTTAGTCAGCGCCTGGAGACATGTATGAAGTCAAAGGACACAACAAACGTTGTCTTGTCTGGGGTCAGTGTTAAGTTCTGCATGGTTGATTTGCTTTTGAGATTGTGCTTGCTGGGTCAAAAGATTTTAACCCTTTTTGAAGCAATTAGAATTAATGGGTCTGTGTTTTGTGCTCTTTTGAAGTGGTTAAAAATGGTGAAGATTGGGGGGTTTAACTTTTTCTTAGTATGGACTTTTGGAAAATAGAGCTTCTTTGTTTGTTCTTGACAAATTTGGAACTATTTTTATTGATAATCACTTTGCTATTGTAACTAGTATGCTTTTTGTGGTCCTTTAAAACCTTGACTTTCAGAATTTGGGAAAGATGTTGTAGTTTCATAGAATTGGTGGAGTGCAAATAGTTTGGGAGATTGGACTTTTTTAACGGTAAAATGAACGTGAACTATTTCAACTTAGACTATTTTCCTATTCCAAATATTTGTTTATATTTACTTGGAATGCATGCATTTTTAAATAGAATTCAAAAAGGCCTAATCAAATCTTTAATTCCCTGTATTAAATTTTAATGTAAGAGTGTAAAGTACACTATTTTATTCTCTTTTTGCGCTACAAAACAATTTGGATGTAGAAGTAAATTTTCCTAAAGATAAATGATAAGAAATGATGTGCAATATATAAAGAATTATCAGTGCTATGCTATCAAATTATAACTATGTATTATGAAGGTTAAAAATGATAAAAAGTTTGCAAAAGAATGGTGAAAGGTTCAAGAAAATTACAAAATGAGGCAAATTATAACTATATATTATGAAGGTTAAAAATGACAAAAAGTTTGCAAAAGAATGGTGAAAGGTTCAAGAAAAATAGAAAATTAGGGGTGTTGCGAGAATCGAACTCGCGACCTCTCGCACCCGAAGCGAGAATCATACCACTAGACCAAACACCCTTCTGATGACAATCAATTTTCGCCATTGAATATAACCTCTGATATAACAACCTATTGTTGCTGTGTGAGATATCTTTCAAATCCAAGCCTCTGTGGAAAACAGTCGGATACTATCTCACGATTCATCCGAACTAAAATGGCGGCAGCAGCAGCAGCATCCTCTCATCTAATGTTTGTTCTTCGTTCACAGCCATTGTCACCATTACCCTCTTCTTCTTTCTTTTCTTTCCTCAAACCTCTTCCACGTCTCCAATTCCCACCGCTTCGAAAATCTCTCTTCTCCGTTTCCTCTTCTGTTGTGGTTTCCCAAGACGGCGAGGAAACAGAGACTGGGAATGATGAACTGAATAGTGAAAGAGGTGATTTTGGAGGTACCCAATTAGATTCAACGTCGTCGCCGTTGGTGATAAAGAGGGAGGAGAGGCTGAAGTTGGAGGTGCCGAGTCTCAGTGTGAAAGAAAGGAAAGAGCTTGCGTCTTATGCTCACAGTTTGGGGGATAAGCTCAAGACCCAGTTGGTGGGAAAATCTGGTGTTACGCCCAATGTTGCCACCTCTTTCATTGAGACCCTTGAAGCCAATGAACTTCTCAAGGTATCAATCAATTGCGTTAATTTCGCTATCCCGTGTTTGGTATGTTTCCGCGGATTGTGTTCTGAAAATTGAAATTCTTCTCGGTTTGATTGTGGTTGTCTTTTTTATTTTTATGACGTTTTCTGGTGCTTGTAGAAAGAACCGTTGTAGTTGTATTTTTCTTGCTTTTAGGTTGATTGTTGCTCGAAATATTTTCATAAATTTCAGTGTTGCAGTAAAATTACTTGAAATTTCGAGTGGTTGGAGGCATTCATTGACGTTGCTTACCTAGAAAAAAAAATGCGATTTTCACTTGTAAGGTGGATTTTATCACTACTAGTCACTAAATTAGGTTGCTGTAGAGTGCAGCTGCTGATTTTTCTTTTTTTTTTATTCACATAATTGTTTCTACTATGGTGTCTTCGTCTTGTGTTTCCTCTGTTGATTTGCAACTTGAAAATGAAAAAGTGTGAAGTGTATCAAAATCTTGGATGGTATTTACAGATTAAAATACATAGGAGCTGTCCAGGTGAGTTAGATGATGTGGTGAAGCAGTTGGAAGAAGCAACTGGTTCGGTGGCCGTTGGTCAGATTGGTCGAACTCTGATTATATACAGGCCCAGTGCCTCCAAATTGAAAGAGGAAGAAAAGAAGAAACAAGTTCGTAAATTTATTCCGAAAAAGCAACTAAATCCGAGACTGGTAAACAAGGTAAAAGTTGTGCCGTTATGTTATTTTGCATAAAGTATTGTGTTCAATTGCTACGTTTCCCTAATTCTCTTGTGAAACTACAGAGTAGGGTTCAAGTACCCAAATTAACGCGGCCTGGTTCTTCATGGAAAGGAAGAAGTAGGCCATAAACACATTCTACTTGTATTGAGGTTTGTCCTGGTGCTGTGCCTGAACAAGCTTGAGGCTATGGCATGCATAAAAACCAAAGGTCATGGAATCGACTGTTTATTGGCGGAAGAAAATACAGTTAATTAATTTTAAATCAATGAACGGTTCAATACGAGGGTAGAGTATGCTTGTAACTACTGGAGCATAACAATGCATTGAGTTTGGTTAGGATTGTTTGGAGATCAAATCAATAGATTTTACCGCGATGAACATATTGTATTTGCAATTATTATCAATCAGAACTCTTGTTGAACACACCGTTGTCAATAACTTAGAAACCTTGATTAAATACATTCCCTTCAAGGAATAATCTCTTGTTGGTAACAAAGAACACCATAAGATAGAACAATTGTTGATTTGCAAGCTGCAATTAATGTGACTTTGAATTCTTCTTCTGTTATGAGTATTTTAAAAGTAGTTCAAGGACAGCGTACTTCACTGTAGAATGCGTATGGTTTAATTGGGGATTTTCTAGTTTCAAGTTAGAATCACAATGAAACTGAAACATCATTAATAAACGTAAGGAAAATTGATTGGGTCTAGAAATACATTTTACAATGTGTTCATTGATTGGATCTAGATGTGCAAGTCCTCTTTGACTTGCACATCATTCAATTAAAATCAATTTGTAAATTTGATTTCATTCAAAATCAATTTTTGCCTATGATTAGAAAGATCTATTTTATAAAACCAAGGCCACAAGTCAAGTAGTCCTCAGCTTGCGCAGCTCATGTGTGTTTCCTGAGTACAAAACGCCCTTGGGAGAAAGAAGGCGCTGGAGGGCAATTGAAAAGCGAGCCTATCAACCAGACAAGAATTACAAGTGAGAATACTTGAAGAACTGGTACTTCAACTTAACACAGGCTAAAGGTCTTATTCTTACCCATTGAAATATTGCGAGGGAAAACCAGCAGCCAAGTAAACCAAATCTATTGCTCATGGCCTGGGCATCACAAAAAAAAAAAAATTGTGCGTTTCAGGCAAAATTGGGCAAGCAAGATTACTGTGAGTGGCCCGAGCTTAAGGAGAGGTAGTTTACCCATAATACTAGTGAACCCACGCAAAAGCATCCAGTCATTGACAAACTTATAAATCTCAGGTCCCGCCCAGCCTGCATGAGCAAAGATACATTAAAGTTCTAATATGGTTTTTAGGAGACACGCAGGTCCCTGTTTTGAATGAGTAATGCCGAAAACAAGACAAGTTTGATTGCGGTGTCGGCAATAAAATAGCTAACGACTAATCTTTTTAAGCTTATTTTGATAATCTTCTAAGCAAACTTATCAAGAGCAAGTTCTTGGTTTATTATAATAAGTTTTATAGTCAAATTTATAACATAAGCTCTCATGAAAAAACGCTTCACCAAGCTGTTGAACACAAACACACTAAAAGTCCTCTAAACATACTTGAAGAGAACGAACGTACTGAAAAAGTTTTATATGCCTGCCTATTTTTCCCATTTATATAAAGATTTGACGAACTTACCAGCAATGTTCCCTCGAGGCTGTGAGTAGGGGGAGTTATAGACAGCGCTATAAAGTATGGAATCAGCACTTTATGCATCTGCACGATCATGATTACAAAGACACCAGTTAACAGTAATCTATGATCTAAATTTCAAAATATACTAATTCACAAAAAATGCTGCATTTCCGTTTGTTTGCCCTGTTGCTTGTGTGCTTGTCCAACCAAGCACTGGTTCAGTAACCTGTCAGTACACCCTCTTTAACTGAGTGTTTGAAAACCAGTGAAGAATTAAGTGAACTAGCCTGTTTAGTACTTAACTGGTTTGAGCTTCTTGTACAAAAAGGCAAACCTTTAACCCTAGGATTCAAAACTTGATATGTCCAGCTTCATCACCATGCCATGCTGCTGGCCACTAAAGCTGGTCCTTTATTTCAATTTTCTTTTTTAAAATAATGCTTTCAGATTGCGTTCCAATATTTATATGTGCAACTTAAATTTATTCATTTACTGGTTCAAATCTATTAAATTTTAACAACGCATGACACATAATATGATCTTTCATGTTATTTCAAAATCTAAACAAACTCAATTTCTATAAGCATAACATTTATTTATTAATCTGATTGTGTAACAACTACATTGCTTCAACCCTCAAATACATAAACTCTGAACTACAATATTTACAGTTTTAATATCTGATCTGTTTTTAAGAATATTATTGCACACAAGTAATGATTTAAAATCATAAACTCTCAAAGAACAAGACTAACAAGGAAAAATGGTAATTTAACTTCTAAATACTTGATTGACTATACCGGCACATGTTTTCAAACAAGTTGCAAAGGATTAAGCACAAAAGGGGACACAGCATAGATATGATATCTAAATCATAGAAAGGAATGAACTGACCTCCTGAATGACCATCCGATCAGGTGTAAAAATGTATGGAAATAACCAAGGAACTGATGTTCCAACAATCCCTAGCAATAATCCAAGTATGATTCCGATTGTCAGAAGAGACCTTAGGAGCAATTGGGCCTGTCATGAAAATTTTGAAAAAGAAGAAATGATAAGAAATTATCGTCTTATATAACATGAATGTCAACTAAACAAAAGAGTGATCAGAGACCGTAGATATGAGGATAGGGTAGAGACCCTTGGACATCAGAGTATGATTTGTGACATTATAAATGAGAAACACTGACCTTTGATAAGCTGCGATTAGCTCCATATATCAATTCAGGCATAAATGATTGAGCAGTTTGGGAGAGAGGTTCACCCCAAACAGTACACATGGTATATGTTTGGACCATTACCTGAAGAAAAAATTTACGTTATCACTGGCCTTGAAATTGGTTTTCACGGAAAAATCTCAAACAGCAAGCAAAGAAAGCCAAATAAAACTAACTTGATGAGCAGCCATTGTATGTGTACCCAATGATGTAGCGAAATATATAAGCAGTGAGTAGAAAGCCACCTAAACATTAGAACTTCAGATTACATTAAAAAGCTTAAACTAATCCAGACAAAGCTACAGATCTAGTATAACGATGGAGACAACCTTTGACATCATTGTCATAAATACAGGAGCAGCAAGCCCAAATATCATCAGAAGTTCCTTCCCTGACGGAATGGAGAAGGCAAGTGCGTTATATCCCTTTTTGTTTAGTGTTTTAATCATCATGGAAGCAGCAACAACCTAGAATCAGTATAAGAATAGAAAAACAGTATATGACGAGTTAGAGAGTGTTTTGAGAGTAGGAAAGCCACATATAATACAACTCAATACATTACAATGCATAAGGGTTAGCTCAGCATACTTGGGAAATCATTGTAGCCCACGCTGCCCCTACAATTCCATAGCCTAACCAGTTGCACAAAACTATGCAACCAATAATATTTATAACAGTAGCAGCAGCCAAGGACTTCAAGGGTCCCAAGGAATCTTTCATGCCAAGACTACAGAATGTGAAATTAAATTAATAAGCCAATGTTCACCATTTTTCTGAAACTATTCCAAAAAAAATTGGCATTTGGCATTATAAGCTCTGCCAATTGTAACAGAAGAACCTAAAAAAGGTTATTTACTCAGTTTAGAAAGAGGACACTGCATACTAAGTTCAAAATACAAGATACAGACTATATACATTCAACATATAGAGGTAAATTAACTTTGCGTGAGAAATGCCAAAGCAAGTGAATTTTTTAGCCAAGCCAATATATCAAGACAAATCTATTATTATTATGAATAGTATTTCCTACATGATATGAATATCAAGCCTCAAATCGTTAACTCAGGTTCAAATATCGCCCCAGAGATTCAGATGTCAGAAATAAAAAGCGTATTTGCACCTTGCACTTTGAGAAACCCATCCAACAAGTAAAGCAGGCCACGCCAAGCCGCGAATCTAACAAAAACAGAGTAACCGAAAAATCACTGCATAAATTAAGAGGGGAACAACACAGTTTATAATTAGGAAGCACTAAGCAAAATCTTATTATCAGGTTTTGAGAAATGTCTTGTTATTAATAAAATTGCAAGAAAACAAAATTGATGAAATATAAGGGGTGTTTACTTGCATTTTTATTTCCCATTTTCAATTTTTTATTTCATTTTCAAAGTACGAAGCAGCACCTCATTTTCAATCTGTAATTAAGGATTTGTACAAGAAACAAAGAAACAAATTTACAGTATAAATATTTGAAAATAGAAGACAAATTGTAAGCAAGGTTGCCAATTTGTAAATAAAAGGTGAAAACGGATAGTGGAAACACACGTAAACACCCTCTGCGTTACTTCCCTCCATAAATAACATGTCGAGTAACTTCTTGAATTCATAGAATGTTAATTACAATCTTTATTTAAATCAAATGACATAAAAACATGTGGAAACAAACCTTTACATAACTGCTAGCTGCAGGTACTATGTGTGCATTCTTTGATCCAGTGAAAGCTGAAAAGGCATAAATGGAAAAATCACCAGTTATGGGATTGACCCTGCTACCCTTTCAGCGCAAGTGAATTCTTGTTTTCCAAAACGTATCAAAGAACACAAGTGGCTAAAGCACTCTATTTTCAATACCAGTTATTATTGCAGCACCAAATAGCCTTGTGAACAAAAGCATCACAACGCCACAAGATAACCCAACAAAAACCAAGATAGATATGTGATGTTGCACTTCTTGTTTGTCCTACACAAGTTCGTGAAAAAATTAGTATAAGTCCCAAAAGTGCACAAGTTAAATATGCAGATTGGAATAAACAAGGTGATGTAGATTTAGTCAAATCAAGTAATGCTAGATAAAGTTGTGGCCATTGCATTACCACATGTTTAAATATTGCAATATTGAAAGTTAAGGTGTCGATACTAAGTTTTTAATGAAAGACAAGCTACAGGAAGGTATTATTGTGCCTTGAATTCATCCCTTTTCATATCCTATTATAAAAAAGATGGCACACGAAGATTTTGTATTGATTACAGAGATATGGATGCAATTATTCTGATAAAAGACAGTTTTCCTATGCCAAATGTTTATGAACTAGATGAAACGACTTATTTCTCTAAGCTGGATTTAAGATTCGGATATCATCAAATCTTAGTCAATGAGGTAGATGGACATAAGATAACATTTATAACTCACCACAACCGTTATGAATGGTTGATGAAACCACTTGGGCAATAACTAATGCCCCTACAACTTTTGAGAGCTTAATGGATGAATATGAAGCTTTCGAAGGTTTTCTTCAGGAAATATGCCTTGGTATTCTTTGATGATAATATTGATTTATAGCTCTTATAGGTCCTTCCATAGTCTCATTTGGAGGTGGTACTTTCAATATTGCATCACCATACACTTTGTGCAAAATATCAATGCTCATTTGGATTGCAGTAAATTTTTAGAACATAGTCTCTAGTACAGGAGAGGAAATGGACCAAAGCAAAGTGCAGGTACCGTTGGATTGCCCTATACCTTTGAATCTTAAAATTGTGGGAGGCTTTCTTGTGCTTACAGGATACAATAGAAGATTTATAAAGAGTTATGCTTCATTAAGAAAGAAAATTTCGACTGCGATAATCATACTGCCACAGCCTTTGTAGATCTCAAAACTGCCATTGCCCAGGCCCCAGTCCAAACTCTTCCCGATTCTTCTCAACCTTTTTGTCTTGAAAACAGATGCATCAGGATTAAGGTTAGGTTCTGTGTTGAAAAAAAATCACCATCCAATTGACCACTAGAATGCAGAGGACGTCAGACTATATCAGGGAGTTTTATGCTATATCTGAGGCTGTTGTTCGGTTCAAGCGTTACCACCTTGGCCAGAATTTGTGATTAATATAGATCAGAAAAGTTTGAGGAGTTTAACTGATAAAGTACTCCAGACACCGGAACAGAAATATTGGCGACCCAAATTGTTGGTCTATGAATTTTACAATTGAATATAAACCTGGTAAAGATAATGAGGCAACAATTCTGGCCTAATCTCAACCTAGAGTTCAGCTTGGTCCGATGCTGAAAGAGGCTCTATGTGCTCATTCTAAACTCTATGTGCACAGTAAATTGTTATACTCAAAAGGCAGGCTAGTTATCCTAGCAGAACATGAATTAGTGAAACAGATTCTGTATGAGTTGCATAGCTCATTGTAACGACACATGCATCATACTCGACATCCAATAATCTCACACATTTGTTACCAACCTGTTTAGCAAGGGCAGTGGCAACCATATTGGAGGTGGCAATTGATAGAAACATGAACACGTAGCTCATGTAATCACAAACAACAGTGGCAGGACCTGCTCGTAGGAAACTAAAATAAGATAAACGAGATATTTTTCATAATTAAGAGAAAACATAATAAAGTGAATTGAGCGACGATTAATCTCTTTCAATACCTAGAGCAGCAAGTTCAATGGAGCTTCTCTGACCAATAATTGCAGTATCAATGAGACTCATGAGTGGTGCACATATCCAAAGTCCGGTTGCTGGACCTGTAAACATCACAATTTCCTTTATCTGATCCAATATCCCTCGATTCGCTAGTTCCTTTTTCTCACCCTGCGTCGATATTCGTTCTTCCTTTTCTTCTTCTTCACCTTCGTTCGCGATTTCATCACTTCGAAATGCGCGAGCGGTTACGAAGGCGTTGCGATGATACGTGGATGCTGAAGCTGTGTTTGAGAGGGAGAGACTGAGAGGAAGAGAATGTGCAGAGAAAAATCGAGGAAGACGATGGTTTGAAAGCGTGAAATTAGGGTTTTGGCGGGGAGAGGAGTGAAGATAGGAAGGAAGAAGTAGCGGTTTGAGTTTGAATGCCATTCTTCGCTCTTTGCTACTGTGAATGGAGGGAACGAAACGAACCCAAAGGGATTTATAAAACCCAAGATCGTTAGCCTCTGTTGGGGTTGGAGTCGGCGAATTTTTCGTTTTTAGTTTTAAAATATAAAATTGGAAGTAAAAGCATTTTATTTATTTTTATTTGGGTCACTGTCACTGATTGATGTGTGGTTACATAATCTAGGGGCAGAGTCTCTCAACCATTTTGCTTTTTTCCACGCCATCAAATCCAGAGAAAAAAAAAACTGCCACTGTTTAAAATAATATAGAAATGAGTGATGTGATTTGCTTAGTCTTTAACTAAGACAATATTTTATGTAAGATTCTTTTATAGAACACCGGCGAAATTTAGCTTATAAAGTTATGAAGAAACTTATGTAAGAAACATTTTTAAAATGAAAGACTTTTTGTTATGTAAAAGTTATTTTTGAAATAAAAGGCTTTTGATATTATATTATATTTCTCCGAACTGTTATTAAGATGGATCAGACTTTAATGTTATGGTGAGATTTTTTGAGAGAAAATATATAAGAAATTCGGTATCAATGAACGAAACTAAATAAAAGACGAGAATACCACTTTTTTAATTATATATTATTTATTCTATTTATTTTCTTAATCTAATGTCTGATTTTTAACTCAAATTTCTATCATTTTACAAGTTCGACCTCTTCTCCCCCGTACTCGAAAACACTGACTTTGGAGGAGGGTGCAAGTTGTTCTTCTATCTCCATTATCTTCATGACTAAAAAATCTAATCACGATATTTAAACCCAAAATCTCGTCGAATGAGAATGAAGAGGCACGGGCACATGGTCATTGTGTAAATGCCACCTTGAAAACCTTCTACGCTGAATTCATGTCTAGTTTGTACGTGGTGTCTCTTTTCACTGCCAATTTAACATTCTTGATCCTTCCAGATTGAAAGGCCAAATTCCTTCATCACATTCCGTTCGTTTTCAGTTCTTCTTAAGGCATCTTTTGGTATAAATAATTTAGTATTTGTCAGCGTTTATGGCGATTGATTTGGCATGACTTGGGAAAATAATCTTTATCTAATTGTGATGATTCACATACAAATCTGTGAAAGAGAAAACAAGCGTAAAATAAGAAGGAAATTATTTAATAAATTGTTAATTTATTTTTATATTAAAAATTGAAATTTTAAAATAATTTTACTATTCGATTTTTTTTTTGTTTTTTATAATTGGTATTGATAATTAATAAATAATATTTGATTTTTTAACATCAATTCTCACCGAAAGTTGTCGGGTTGGGGGTATTTATTTGCCACTTGATAACAATTTCAGCTTGTAACTAAG
>Ga0209389_1003292_pt1 | contig 12933 bp, 8 predicted proteins | sample CowpearedBW_FD_187526 | JGI IMG/M metagenome (GOLD analysis project Ga0209389, IMG submission 187526) | Root nodule microbial communities of legume samples collected from California, USA - Cow pea red BW (SPAdes) (version 2) | ecosystem: Host-associated > Plants > Roots > Nodule | place: USA... | reverse complement strand
TGTATCAACAGAAGAAACAGAGGCATGGCTTCGTGTACAACACCTCCTTCGCTTATGCTGGCTCATCCACAGGACCTTTCTTCTTCTCTTCGCTTCTTCTCTCACAGTCACAGGCCTCTTTCTAGAACCTTCTCTTTCTGTCCTCTCGTCTTGAAATCCTCTTCCAAGTGGGTCCGCTTCAGTTTCCGAACAGAGCCCAAATCCAGGACTAGCCATGCCGTCGTCGCCGCTTTGGCTGCGGAGGTTGAACTGCCTGAAACCGTCGACGACGCGGCGGATGGAGTCGATGCGTCCGCCCCCACCGACGCTGTCGCCACCGTCAAGCCTAAGAAAGGCAAGGCTGCATTGCCTCTCAAGAGGGACAGGGTATGTGTAATATCTTTTCTTTTTCTATTTTTTTTTTAAATTTGTTATGTGTAAGGAGTTTTGGGTTCGCCGGTTAGAAATTAAATTAGTATTTTCTTGTGAATAAATTGCATGCTTTGTGTTTTTCTATTTGTTTTTTTTTTTCGTTTATAATTGCTTTTAAGTAGAAGTGTGTTGGTGTTTTTTTGTTTTTTTTTGGGTTCTGTTTCGTGTTCCCTCGATGGGTAATTGCTGCAGTGGTAAAAGGTGTATCTGAATGTCCTGTGTTTGTTTGAATGACCAATAATGGGTTCTTTGCACAAGCTGCTCGTTCAATTGAAATGAAATGATGTTTGGAAGTAAAATTGCCTAGCGTTTCATTAAAGTGGGATGTTGATGAAAAAGATGTTGATGAAAAAAAAAACAATTGAGTTATAATTTTATTTGGACCAAGTTTATATATACTATCTGTCTTTTTCGCGGAATTACATGCAAAATATCTTCTGAATATTCAAGGGTGTATAGTTTGAGTACCAGGTTGGAGGTGTTTGTTAGCGGTGCATCCTTGATTGTTAATGGTGGTGTAAAGTGTTTGTTCCATGATCATTCTAGGATGGTTTTTGCTTGTTTGGTCTCCTTCTTCCCATTTATTTGCATCATCAGTATCTTCCTACAGTTTTGATATAAATTTTACTACTTCTTCCATAATCGAGCTGAGTGCTTCCGTCATCAAGTTGTTCATATTTGATGTTATCTTTTAACCCGTTGTTTCAAGTCTAATTGTTCTTCTACTGTGTCACCAGTCAAGGTCTAAGAGGTTCTTGGAAATTCAACAATTGAGGGAGCGGAAGAAAGAGTATGACTTGAAGACAGCAATATCTTTGGTTAAACAAACTGCTAAAACCAAGTTTGTTGAAACGGTAGAAGCCCATTTCCGCCTCAACATTGACCCTAAGTATAACGACCAACAGCTAAGAGCAACAGTGAGTCTCCTGCTCCTTGGTTGATTTTGTTACATTGAAAACTTGAGTTATGATGAATGGATTTTAATTCCGAGTCTTATGACGCTTTCTTGACAGGTAAATCTGCCCAAGGGAACTGGAAAACCGGTTAAAGTGGCTGTTCTCACTCAAGGTATTTATGCTTCATAGTCTTCATTCCCACTTTTATTAGTTAATTATAGGTTTCCAGAAATTGCTGAAAATAATTTTCTTAAAAGAGGATTCATACGAAAGGAAGTGTATGTTATGTAAACTTCCAGTATGGATGGGCATAATAAGATGGTAGTTTTCTCTCCCAAATGTGGACGTTGTGCTGCCCAGGCAAGGTATTGAAATACAGGATTTTCTGTGCCACTTCATAAATGGAAAGTTGTATCATTCTGGATTCAGAATTTTTAGATAACTAATTTCTGGTAATTCTTTCAAAAGTTAAAGTGCATCTACTTTTGGTAGAGTGTGATGGTTCATGCTTCATGTGTGTACAAAGTATGAGTTGCTATGATTGTGTATTCAAATTATCTGTCTTTTTATTTACATGGACAAATAAATAATTATAAAAGCAAAAGATTTTATCCGCCTGTGATATGCTATTGCCAGTCATTCGCTTTAGATTCTACAGAGTTCTAACTAACTAGTGTCTGCTTTTACCAGCATGCTATTTGAAGTTTTAATCCTTCAGTAAGTGGACTGTAATTTTGATCATACTCCATCTGTCCTTGAGTTGGCTATGTATTTACATTTGATAATTTTATGATCTTCACCCTGTCAGAATGAGTATTGTCTGGCATACGGTTTATTTAAATTTTCATGGTAGACCATGACCCCTTTTTCTAAATATGTCTGTCAATTAGCCCATCCTTCTGAAAGGAACATTAATCTTTGATCTGTCTCTGCTCTGAAAAATAAAAATGTCTGTAGCTGGAGTTGCTGATAGGGATCCACAGAAACAACTGCCACCCATGTCACAACAGTTTGGGTTTGCTACATGGATCAATTAACACTATTGAGTTTGTACGAAACCATCAGTAAGCCATGTAGTGAGTAGAAATATTTAGAGTTAATTGTTAAAAAGGGTGGCCTGGTGATGGTGGTTTGGGATGGGTTCTGGTTAATTGTTTACAAGTTTAGTTTATGCATTGCTTTGTTTGCAAACTTACTCATTAGACGGATAGGTTTAAGAAGTCAAATTTCCTCAAGTTACAAGATTTTTGTACCATAAATAATAGTTACATATTAACAATTAAGTGAAAGTTCTTTGCTAGTCACTCTCGGTTGTCGGGAGCCTGTTTTAGTGCTTTTTATTGTGCTCTTGTTGATTTGGTTCTGAATCTGAGCAGAGATATGTCATAACAAGTATTGTCTTAAGGTGTCTACGTTTGATGAAAAGAACACTGGACTGTTTATGTATATGAAATGGTTGTAGTGGGTAGGTCAGATCCAATTGTCTGTGTATGTAGCATTTTTGCAAATGGATAGGTCAGATCCAACTTTTTTTCTATTCAATGTACACTTGTTATATGAATTTCTTCTGTTTGTAACTGGAATAATTAAACTATAGTTTAATCTGTTTGATGAATTTTAAGTGGGTTCCTTGACGTTTTTATCTATCTCTTTGGAGGATATTTATACTCCCCGCAGTTGTGCTTTTGCTCGTTCTATCTGATGAAATATCTTCTCAAGGGCTATTCAAAACTTCTGAACGAAAGTTTTTCATAAGTATATGGTGAGATAATCAAAGTTATGAATGACAAGTATCTTGTCTAAGATTAAAAACGAACATTCTAAATTGCATCTTAATATTCCTTGTTAAAATACATGATAGTAGCTTTTAAAGTTTAGCGAAGAAAGAAGAATGGGATAGATGACAAGTGTTCACCATATATATAGGCTAAGGCGGTTCTGAATGTCCAATGTAATGACGTCAATAAAAATCAAATGGACAAAACACCATTAGAGTTACTTCCTGCTTACTATTTACGCATGCCTGTATAGTTCATAATACATTTTTTGTTTTTACTAGACTAATCCCAAGTTCATTATGATAGGGGAAAAATTCGATGAGGCAAAAAATGCAGGAGCTGATTTGGTGGGTGGAGAGGACCTTATAGAACAAATAAAAGGAGGATTCATGGAGTTTGATAAACTAATTGCTTCTCCAGATATGATGCCTAAGGTGTTACTTTGGTTATCTTTGTTTTAATTTGTGATTAGATTAATAGATTTTGTCAATTTCGCATTTATTTATTTATTTGTATAATCTGAGTATTCCACAGAATTATGCAATCTCAATAAGTTATCTGTAAAATTGGTAATAATTGAATTATTTGCAAATCGGATTATCCTAATGTGGATTAAAAACGACCTTGTAAGTGTTTTGGTAAATTTAATTTTAACTAGTTTGCAACCTCTGCGTTCCTATTAAATTAGGTGTTCTGAATGTATCATCCAGGCATGCTTTGTCTGTGCTTCTTAACTGTTAATTTACTTCACTTGCTGATCATATTTTTTCAGTGAAAGTTTGAAACTTATAATTAGATGGCATCAAATGGATTGCCACCCATATGTTCCCGGTTGACATTTCAAAGTGCTTGTGATAAAATGCATATCTCTTCTCTATTATGTTTAAATTAATTAACAAACTTAGGTGTTTGTCAATTTGGTAGCATGCTGTAAGGTAGCATTGTTACTCTTCAAAGGTACCATCATTAAACTTTTAGATATGCTGTTGACATATTTTCTTTAATTATGAAGAGTTCAGTAATTCAATATATTTTTAGTTTTTCTATTTGTGATGGAACCACCCTTAATTAATTATCGTTGTTGATTGTGTCAGGTTGCTAGCCTAGGAAAGATTCTGGGGCCAAGAGGACTGATGCCAAACCCAAAAGCTGGCACTGTAACACCTAATATTCCTCAGGTGTATTATCCACTTCTGTTTGCTTTTTTCATTGCTTGCATGTTGTATGTAGTGAACCGTGGTGCAAAATCTACAGATTTATACTTGGTTGACGCACTCTCTTTTGTTTTTTCATTTTCTCTGTAAAGAGATACAGATTTATACAAGAGAATGGGTGACAAATTTTAAGATTTTTGCTTATGGTTAATCAGAAACCCTTTTAAATCCATTCAACAATACAGGCTATAGCAGAATTCAAGCAGGGAAAAGTTGAATACAGGGCAGATAAAACTGGAATCGTGCACTTACCTTTTGGAAAAGCTGACTTTTCAGAAGAGGATCTTCTTGTAAACTTTCTTGCTGCTGTGGTATGTTCTTTCCTTAGCAACCTTTGTATCTGTATTTCTAATTTCACAATGATAAACTTGTAACCAACGTTCTAATTTCACAGAAATCAGTAGAGGCAAACAAACCTTCAGGTGCTAAAGGTGTGTACTGGAAAAGTGCCCACATATGTTCATCCATGGGGCCTTCAATCAGGTTAAATATCAGGGAGTTGCTTGATTACAGACCTCCATCAGAATAGAACCTTCACCTGTAAATGTTCGTTTGAGTTCAGTCGGCCATCCCGGGTCCCATTGTGAGATATTGTCAAATATTTAGTGAAAGATGTTACCGAAGTTACATCTGGGGATGAACAGGGGATATATATCACACTGTGGTGCTTATATCTCTCTGTTCCAAATGTTTGCACACTACATTACATAATCTTTGACCCCCGGCTGAGAATTTTCCTTGTAGTACTTCTTTTGTAACTAACACCAGACATCTAATTATATTTTCTTTCCTGGGAATAAAGTTTCACTTTTACATTTGATTATTAGGTATTCCACTCCTCAACACCCTGTGTTCGTTGTAATCATTTACAGGGTTAGCTTCATGTTTATAGAAGGACGAGTTTTTAATTCACTCCTGTTAAAATACATTGATTTAAGTATTTAACCAATCTGAAATGAACTTTATTTATTAACAATAACATGTAAACCAAGCATCCTTTTATCTGTTGAATTTAGGTAGTAGTTACCTAATAAAGACAAGAATGTGTGTGTGGTTAAGGAAGATAAGGACATGGGTAGGAGATAATTGTTGGTTAGAAAGTTTAAGATCTTAAAGAGATGGTGCATAAGTGTGTGAATGAATGAATGAGTGGTGTTTTTCAAAGCATTATGTGGCGTGCATTTGCAGGCAAAACATTTCAATCATGAGTGGAGCCCTATTAGTGACAAAAAAAAACTCCTCAGTTTGGTGTTAGTACATAGCCCAACAAGCCTACCCAAAAATGGAGGATTTTCTTCTCTTTGTTTTCTTTTTTCTAATCATATTATTCCATTCACCCTAATGTTTTAATAAATGTTATTTTTAAACAAAAAAAAAATGATGTCCCAATTTCAAATCTTAAAATAATTTCAATGAATTCCGTATGCGTGGAAAGTGAAAACAATCATTTTTTCCATCACTTCTCCGATACCAGAAGGTTTTGAAAAATATGTTTGCAAAATTAGAATTATGTTTATTAAAATACCCGAAAACCTTATTAAATTATATACATCCTACTTGTTAAGTATTTATGCATATAATTTATTGTGAAAGATTTCAAATCTGTACGGAGTACTTTTTCAATATAGTTTAATTTATATCCATAATATTATAAAGATTCAGACTTTAATGTATTAAATAGTTTACAGATATTTAATAGTATGTTTTTTCTCTAGTTTTCAGACTAAACTAAGAAAAAGTATTCTCACAACCCCTTCCCCTGCCATCTTTTTCCATTTTTACACTTCTTTGAACAAAACATTCTATAAAAAGAATGTACTCTTTTTTGTTGTCAGATAACATTTCATTAAAAAAAACAAATAGCAAGGAAGAACTAAATAATATTAATTAATTAGTTAAGTTCCTAAGCCAAACTCAATAGATATTACATTTACTTAATTTAACAAGCAAGTTTAAAGCTTATAAATCCCAAAACATTTACTTAATTTAATAAAATAAAATAAAGAACTATGCTTACTAAATGAACATATTTTAATCAAAAGCTAAGTCTTGATTAGGGAGTGTTATTTTTTAATCTATTATTACTTTCAAGCAAAGATGTACTTAGCATTAAAACAAAGGCATAACATTCACAAGACTTGTTAAGGAAAAGTTAAACCTGAATGATTGAGAGTAAGAAGTTGAAGGGAAAGAGTGAAGAGTGAAGAACACTATTATTGACTATAGTGTTAGAAGTGTTGTTGTGTAGTGAAAAACGGTGCGTTTAAACTTTATGGGAATAGGAGTAGGTAATGCGGGTGCCAGCTGTTACCATATCACTCTTCTTCTCTGCTATTCTTCTCTTCTTCATCACTGCTCCGATTCTTCCATTAGGGTTTCCTTTTTCCACCCGATCCATATTTTCTTTTCTGCAACTATTCCTTCATCGCTTTGATTTTACACTTCTCGCTGTTCCACGGTACGCTTTTCGTATTTTTTTGTTACGTTCATAAATCAATCATAATCTTTCTCTGTGTTTCTTTCTTTCAGCACTTGTTAACTCCGAATCTTGTATTTTTTTGTTGTTATATTTGACATTTCTATTTTTGGCTTGTCAAATTTGGATTTGGTGATCGTGCCACTTAGTGTTCGTTTTTTAGTACAAAGAGGAAAAAATAGCTGTTTGTTTCCCTGTCCATCGGGACCCGTGTGTGTGTAATCTGTTCACTCTGCTTCTAAGGAACTTAGTCATTGCTATAGTTGTCTTGTCGCTTTTTGGTTTTTTTCTTTAACTGGAATTGTCCACCTCAGTGAGTTAATTATGTAATCTAATCTGAGTTACTAGGTTCACTTTTTTTTTTTATTAGTTTATTTTAGCTCAAATCTTGTTGGCATGGTAGTGAAGATACGGGTGAATGTTCTGCACAAACATCGTGGTTAAAAAAAAAAGAAGAAGCAGAAATGCAAACCATTTCAGTTGATTACTTGGTTCCATTTTATCTTGATATTTTTGAAGTGTAATATCTTTTTGTAGGAAATTGCAGAAACGAATACAAAATCCTAGGGTTTAAAAACCTCTGCTGTGTGCACTGCCCTATCTCAAAATTTCATTTTTTATTGCTCACTCAAAAAATTCCTGCTAAATGCATATCTGAGTTTTTTTTTTTTGTTCAGGCTTGATAATCTTGAAGTAAAGTCTCACTGGTTTTGACCTGTGCAGTAGCATGTTTGTGTTGGTTTCGGCTATTATGTAGCGGTTTGCAATAGTACTTGATTGTCCTCTTTCAACAACCTAAACTGTTCTCGTACTTTAATCACAGATCTTAAGCTTGAGGGTATTACATCATTGCTACACTGCTATGTGGTACCAATTGGCTTATCACCGGCAACTGCCACTCTGTTCTCCTTTGTAGAGCTCAATGGTACCAGAGGGCTAGGGAGTTATGGGCTGCTCTCAGGATGCTAATGGTTATAGGGGTAAGACTAGTACATTTGATGGATGCTTCCTTGTCAGTGGTTCATTAATTTACAGTTTAGGTTTTCATAAGCTTCTGAGTCTTGAGTCTTGTATGAGTTATTTTTTAGTTAGTCATCATCACACTGTAGTACATATCAACAAATTCGTCATTCATTTTTAAATGTCTGTTCGATCAAATCACAATTGTATGCATTTGTCTTTTCTTTTAACATGTTCAAAGAATTATACCTCTGTTAAGTGCTGATTATATTGTTGCAGGTTCTTTGTACTGTCAGCTAATTCTCTTTATCGTCTGGCTTCCCACTTTTCAAGATGTGACAGCACGAGAAGTACATGCTGACCATAGAAGAATTTCTTCTCTGGTAGAGTTAGCTAAGCAACCCGCTTCTGGTGAATCTGGACTCTTTGACCCCATAGAAATATCACCTGCTGTCTTACCAAAATTTCCGTATCCTTCTGAGTCTTTGCCACCAATGTATCCTACTTTCCCAACCAGATATGAACCAGTTTTAACGGGAAAATGTCCTGTTAACTTTTCCCATCCAGGTATATCGAATATACTAGATAAAACAGCATCTGATTGCTCTGGACCTTTGGCAGCCCTTGTAGGGAATGTAATATGTTGTCCTCAGTTTAGTAGCTTGATCCACATCTTCCAGGCTTTCTACAACATGAAATCCGATGATTTGGTTTTACCTAATGCTGTTGCCAATCATTGTTTTTCTGATATTATTAGTATTCTAGCCAGTAGAGGGGCTAATAGTACGATACCTACACTATGCTCAATAAAATCATCTAACTTTACTGGCGGGTCATGTCCTGTGAAGGATGATATTACTCTCGAAAAAACAGTCAATACAAGTAAGTTACTTGAGGCGTGCAGCACTGTTGATCCACTTAAAGAATGCTGCAGACCTGTTTGCCAGCCTGCGATAATGGATGCAGCCCTACAAATTTCTGGAAGACAAATGACGATTAACAATAATGAAAATATGGCCGGGGAAGTGAATCACACTGACTATCTTAATGATTGTAAAAGTGTGGTTTATTCATATCTTTCCAAAAAGCTATCATTTGAAGCTGCAAATACTGCATTCCGAATACTGTCGGCCTGCAAAGTCAATAAAGGTACACTGTTTAACTATTTCATTTTTAATTTAATTTAACTTATTTATAGTTTAGGAGATATCCAGTGACAGCTAGTTATATCATTCATGGATAAATTAGGATTAGAATGCAGGGGAAGGTAATTAAGTGAGTTTATATTACTGGTATTGGTTTATATTCACGTGTCTTATTACTTGGGTTGGGTGATTTCATATTTTATCTATATTTCGTGTGCAGTAAAGAGTTCTAGTTCCATTAGGAAAGAGTTAGAATTTGTGTTCTTTTTTTCTTTAATTTAGGCAAACTAAGATTACCAGAATGTTGTACAATATGATATTTGATTCGAATTTTACATTTCCCAGAAGCATGCGCTTTATATTTTGAGATGAATGGGTATACCTGGACTCAAAGTTGTGCATGCGAATGACATATAATTAAATTTGTGTTGGGTAAATTGAATTGTAATCTTGTTTCACCTTTATTAAACACTTGTAAAGAGTACATATTGTTTGCGCAGTTTGTCCTTTGAGTTTTAAGGAGCCTGCAGAAGTAATCAGTTCATGTCAGAATGTAGCTGCCCCTAGCCCTTCCTGTTGTAGTTCATTGAACGCATATATTGCTGGGATACAAAAGCAAATGTTAATTACAAATAAACAAGCTATAATATGTGCAACACTTTTTGGATCTATGTTGCGTGGAGGTGGAGTGATGACAAATATTTATGAGCTTTGTGATGTTGATTTGAAAGATTTCAGCATACAAGGTATTAATCCTGCACAAGCTTAATTGATATGTGCTGCCCATGACCATTTTTTGAATTTCTCTGATCTAATCTTTCTGTTGTGGCTCTGCATGATGCTGGTGCGGGCAGCATATGGACAACAAGGTTTGCTCTTTTTTCCTAATGCTTGCATTTTGTTCAGAGCTGTTGTTTTTTAATTCACTAACCTATTTACACATTGGTTCAGACAGCACATGGATTTGTTATCATAGTCCAGGGAATTTGTGATATAATACTTGATAGTTGAATGCAATCATGCTATTTAGGAATTATTTCCCATTCCTGTCAGAAAGTTGATGGATTAGGTTGTTAGTTGAACATTGCATGCGGGATTAGGAGGGATGCATTCTAGGTTCATTAGAATACGATCTTGGATCATCTCATAATAAAAATAGTTCAGTTGAGCAGAGAAAAAAGGCTGCTTTTAAAGCAGTGTCTTGATGCTTGACTTTTGTCAAGGAATAATTGTGATGTTGGTAAATAATATGTTTGTTGGTTTATATGCAGGATGTTTACTTCGGAGCTTGCCTGGAGATGTGGTATTTGACAATTCATCCGGCTTTAGCTTTACATGTGATTTGAGTGACAACATTGCAGCCCCCTGGCCATCATCATCTTCAATTACATCTCTCTCACTCTGTGCTCCCGGTATGTTTTTAGAGAAAATTACTGTCTTCATTATTGCATACTTTTACAAAATACTGTTTGCATTTGCTTATTTATTGCCCCTATCCATTTTGGCAGAGATGTCATTACCTGCTCTCCCAACTTCACAAACATTAAAAAATAATGGTAAGTCCCATTTTGAAGTTTATTTTATATATTAATACTGATCTGGCCGTTAGTTCAACGAATATAATACACATCTTTAATGTTTTAAATTTTCTTGCACAGTGCACACCCTAGTTTTACGCCTATGATATGATTAAAATTCTTTTGGCCTGTCTCCAGTTCATCGAAGTGAAATTGTTGCAGAGCCAAATTTTAACATTATGAACATGGTGGATTTTGCAGGTTGTAATTCCGGTGGCGTTGGATTGCTTTTGCTTATTTTTTCATTTTTCATCTTCAGTACGCTGTTGTGTTGAAGAGTAGGGTTTAGAAGTGTGTCAGGAAGGCAGTTCAATGTGTCTTTGGTGTGGCTTTTGCATGTATATTTTTGAATGGCCTCATTGTATAGAAATCGCCCCTTTTCTCCCCATTTCCACGTGTCTTCTGCTTGTATGTTCTGAGCAGATCATTCCGGAGTCGGTGCTCATTTGATTTAGGATCCATAATTGTGCTGTGAAGGGTTCGATTATTTTCTTTTTTGCTGAATTGCTGACAAGCAGATGCTACATTACTATGGCAGCATCAGGGACTGACTAACACTGATTCGGAACTGACAAAGTTGAGTTTGACCATCCATAAGGGCAGCTATTAAAGTATGTGACTAAATCATTAGACATTTAGATGTGATTTGAGTTTAACACCAATACTAATTCATTGGACGTGAATGGAGTTTAACTGGAGAGTGTCTTCAAGGTAAAACTTTCAGGATATTGGATGTTAAAACCCGTACAGAAAAAGTGTTATATTTGCCCCCAAGCTAATACATGCCAAAGGCTCAATGCCCAGAATAGCATTTTCAATTCGCATTTTGAAAATAAATAATGCATACATGACATGAAAAAGCTTATAATTTGTTGTGTGGATGTTATACAGATTTATTTTTCCCAGAAAGCGTATTTTTCTCAGGTAGGAATGAGAATCTAATGTAATGGACAGTGACATCATTTTTTGAAAGGTTAAGATATTAGTATTAGGAAGTTATTTGTTCTGTGACAAATTTTAAACTATGTAAACCCGCTTAAGCATATTTGTCAAGAGAACGTATTTTACCATAAAATGTTTCGAAATTTTGCAATTAATTGAATTAGAAACTGGACGAAGAATGTATATAATAATAATAATAATGATGTAGCAGGCCATAAGTGGGTCAAAACATAGAAGGTAAATGAAAATAAATTAGATTTGGCTGAAGAGAAATAAATGCAGCAGTAAGATTAATTGAAAAAAGAAATATAGTTAAAAGATAGCTGTGTTCTTTATTTTCATTCTAATAATAAACAGTTTCACTCTTATCATATTCAATGATTTTCTCATTAGGATTATTGATTTTTTATAGTTTAAACATGGATAATCGCAACTTTTAGAACTGTAAAAATTATTTAATTCCAAGAAAATGGCTTTTTGTGGTATACTTGGAAATAAAATGGAAATAATTTACTATATTTCATTATACAATTTTGTGTCTAAATTAGGTTTTATAAATAAGAAAATCAATAGGCATATAATGTACTGCCTTAGATTTGACTCGACCTAAATAAGAGACAAAAAAAAAATATGACAAAGAATGAATTAATATATTAATATTTTACTCTTTTTTGTTGTTTTGTAATTGATTTATGAGTTTAAATTTGATTATATATTTGGAGCACGTGTAGTAGATTTAGATGAAGACAAGTTTACACATTAGAAATTCATATGAAATCGCGTTTGTAGTCCAACGGTTAGGATAATTGCCTTCCAAGCAATAGACCCGGGTTCGACTCCCGGCAAACGCACTTTTGTTTGTTTTATTCAATAAAACATCTATTTTTTTTTTTTTTCACAATGGGTATGGTACTGTTAAAACTTAGAAGAAGATTACTTAATGACAAACCTTAATATACTTTAATTTTACTCACTGGCATGGTTTTTTCTGTGTCTTTTCTGGGAGGTTTGAAATCTAATCTAATCCTCCTTCTCTCCATCTCACACCTCTAAAATGGCAAATGCTTTTAGAGTTGGTTGTGTTATCTCACTCTGCTCCTTACGGAATACCACACCTCATCTCCCCCTTCTCTCCAACGCCACGCGCTTCCGTTCCAAGTTCCCCTTCTTCACCCTCTCATCGTCGCAAACCTCATTTGGGTTTTCTCCTTCATTTCGAACACTCTCTTCTTCTTCCATTGATGAGGCAGTAACCGCCGAAGCCATCACAGGGAATGCTAGTGGCGAAGCTGAGAGCAGTATTAGGGACGCCGCGGGGCTGCTTGACATAAGGGTTGGACGCATTCTGAGGGCATGGAAACACGATGAAGCTGATTCTCTGTATGTTGAAGAGGTTGATATCGGTGAGCCTGAACCCAGAATCATATGCAGTGGCCTTGTCAAGTACATCCCTATTGAACACCTTCAGGTATTGATGATTTGTACTCAATTTTGATGTGGGTTTTGATTTTGAGTATCTAATCCTTGACTTTGA
>Ga0209389_1003291_pt1 | contig 12939 bp, 12 predicted proteins | sample CowpearedBW_FD_187526 | JGI IMG/M metagenome (GOLD analysis project Ga0209389, IMG submission 187526) | Root nodule microbial communities of legume samples collected from California, USA - Cow pea red BW (SPAdes) (version 2) | ecosystem: Host-associated > Plants > Roots > Nodule | place: USA... | reverse complement strand
ATGTTTTTGTAACTCAGACACTTCATTGCTGTCACAAAGGTTGCCTTTTTATTTTAAATTTTCCATTTTTCAAAAAAATTTCACAGCTCAGTTTCTGGGGTGCTTTCATCCCTCTCCCCCCTCATTTTTTGGTCAATGCAAGGATGTTGCTGCAAATGGGTGTTTGGTTTTTTGAAGTTTGTTACTTTCGTGGATCTTATCTTTGATGCTTGAAGCTTTTTCATTCCTGCCTCTGTTTATCTTTTCCCTTCATCTTTCTTGTGAATTTGCCCAATTTGATAAATGGGTCTGATGATTCCATTGTGCTTTGTCCTTTCTTCTTTGAAGAAGATTTTTCAGTTTTCAAGAACAATCACGACCCTTATTCTCTTTCTTTTTGAGTTTGAATTCTTACATACCAGCATGGCTGAAATGGTTGCTGTTATTTTTAGTTAATTGTGTGTTGTTCTGACTTATGTTCGGATCTTTGTATTATTCAGTGAAAGAGCTTGAAGGGGGAAAGGAGAACAAAATTTGTTGATTTAAGATAATCTGAAAGCAAGATGATCACTGATGTGCCCCCATCTATGGTTCCAAACGGTAGGTCAAGCAGATATTCCTTTGGCTCTAGCAATGGCAATGATGATACCCCTGCACACAACGGTGCCGCTGTTATCAATGTTGATGACTATGATAGTGATAGCTCCAATTTTGCCCCACCGTAAGTATCATCCTTTCTTTTGAAGATATATTGAAAAATTGGATTTTTTTTTTCTTTAAAAGGATGATAAAACTTAATTTGGACTCAAAATCTAGTTTATTTTCTCTTTGAATTATTGGGTATGTATCGGAATCTCACATATCTTTCTTCTTCGGTAAACTGTAATTTGATGCAAAATAATTATGGTTTAAATCGAAAACAAATTTTACTTGTTAACCCGTAAAATCTTATTTCACTTTTTGGTTCGTCTGCAACATTTTGATAATACTTTTGAATTTGCAACTCGTACTTGCTTGAAACTTTATATCAACTCTACTAGGCAAAGCACTTATGGACCTTCATTGTATTCATTCAAAACATTATATAGTTGAATTCTGTTCTTCTTGATAATGATCAATCTTTTACTCCTCTCCTTGCAACATGTTTTTTTTTTTCTTTTGCCTCTTGAACTGAGTGCTTACTTTTATGTCAAGAAAGAGAATTTTCCGTTTGCAGCATTATCCATTTTGTAACTTGGTATTGATTTGTTTGTTGTAGCACGCCATCAACTACTTCAATGGCTGTTCCTGCAGAGCTCGCTGGAGCTGTACCCTTGATCAACAGATTCCAGGTGAGATAATTTATATTTTAATTTATACATATATAAGTGCTTAGAAGTTTTATAGCTTCCCTGCTAGTTTTGTGTCTCAATCTAGCTAATTACCTGAACTACTGATGGTTTATAGTTTTTGCTTTGGTGCGTGAGCATTTGATATAGCCATGTTTCTGTTTCTGATGTTTGTCATAGGTGGATGGATTTTTAAAATTGATGCAGAAGCAAATTCAATCCGCTGGGAAACGTGGATTTTTTTCTAAAAGATCTGTAGGTCCTCAAGTTCGAGAAAAAGTTACATTTGAGGATATGTTGAGTTTTCAAAAGGTAATTGACATTCAATCAAATACTAGTTTTCTCGAACTATGTGTGGTATGAAGAGCAAAAACTCAAACTTTTTTGCAGGATCCAATTCCAACATCATTGCTCAAGTTAAATGTTGATTTAGTAAGCCGGGCGACAAAATTATTCCAAATAATTTTGAAATACATGGGAATTGATGCATCTGATCGAGTAACTCCTATAAGCTTAGATGAACGGGTTGAACTTGTAGGGAAACTATACAAGCAAAATTTGAAACGACCAGAACTACGAGATGAACTTTTTGTTCAGATATCAAAGCAGACAAGAAATAACCCTGAGAGGTTTGAAACTTTTAGATTCAGTATTGAATGACATGCTTCGTCTTTTTGGGCATTTAATCATTGGAGATATATCATCTGTGATTTTTGTGCTAGTGATTAACATTTTTTTCTCAAAATTAGGCAATACTTGATTAAAGCTTGGGAGCTGATGTATTTATGTGCATCCTCAATGTCTCCTAGTAAAGACATTAGCAGTTACCTATCAGAATACATTCATAACGTAGCAAATGGTGTGGCTACTGATTCCGAGATCCAAGTCCTTGCATTAAATTCATTAAATGCTTTGAAGCATTCTGTCAAGGCTGGTCCCAGACATATAATTCCTGGGCGTGAGGAGATTGAAGCTCTGTTGACCGGGAGAAAGCTTACAACAATAGTGTTCTTTCTAGATGAAACATTTGAAGAAATTGCATATGACATGTCAACCACAGTTTCTGATGCTGTTCAGGTTCTTCAGACTCTCACACATCTCTTTTCATTTGCATACTTTCCTAACTGGCGTAAATATGCCTTGTAATAAAATGCTATTGAAGATTGAAAATCAAGGTGAAATTTGAATAGATAAATACTTTGATTGAAAGTGATTGGAGAAAAATTTAGTCTCTTTACAGAATCTGATAAATCTAATGAAGGTAGATCAATTTCATTCCTTTTCTATATAGGCTTTGGTTTCATTCAGTCAACAACTTGAAATGTGACATTAACTCCTATCTGCTTCTGTTTGCATTTGCATGCATTTCAACTAATGTCATTGTATAGTATATATTATGGAATATTCGAAATTACAGAATGCGAAATAGATAAAGGACTGAGAATGGCTTAAGGAAATTGATAAGGAGAGGTTCAAGAAAATATTTAGGTATTGTGTTTGGTTCAGTGGAGGGGAGGGATTTTAAAAGTTAATTTACTTTTATTTCCTTAAAATTTTAATTTCAAAATATAAATAAGGTTATTTTTCGTCACTATATTTAAAATGTTTTAAATCTTTTCCCCTCCCTTCCAAACCCCTCCAATATTGAATTGAAAGGGAGCAAAAATGGGATGGGGAGAGATTTTGCTCCCCACCATTTCCGTCCTCTATCAAAGTTGAACCAAACAAGAAAAGTATAAAAAAAACTTCCCCTTTCCCTCCCCTCTATTTACCTCCAGCCAAACACTGTTTTGGATGGAATATATTCAATAGGAAATCCGAATGCATGTAATTTCAAACATTGTCGATCTAAAACTTTCAGTTGCTGTACACCTTGAGCTAGCAAAAAGGGTATAAGTTTTTAGATGTTCAGCATTACATGAACTATAAAACTACCTTTATGTTGGCACTTACGGCTCAAATTTCATAAGGGTGGTGGATGACAACCAGTAAATATTTTGTTTTCTTCTTTCTCTTAGCTTCAGATGAAGGATTCATTGATTCAATTAACAGTTTTTGAGGTTTAAATTTTCAAGAATGTATCAGTCAATAAAACAAATAAATAAGCCCGCCCGTGATTGTTACTTGTTACTTTTCTCTAACTTAATATTTTACATTGGTGTTTGCATTCAGTTAGATGAATCAAAGCTTTGGGCTAGTGCTTGTTTGTTGCTTCTCTATGATTCACTTATCCTTTTATGGATATCATACTTAGTACCATTAAAATGCACAAATAGCCTTTCTTCTAATTTGTTGAAGTAAATAAACTATATGGTGTATGAAAATCCCTTTTATTTCTTAGGATTAAGTTGAGAATGGTACTAAAAATGTTAGTTTTAAGAGTCGGGTCTTGCTAATTGATGACCACCTCTGTCGGCAGTGATTAATATGATATGTTTCCTTTGGAGGAAAAAATAGACAAACGGAATCTTTAATCACTAATAAATTATGTGACTAGGTACCTTATGTTGATTTAGTTGGGAAACGTTCTTCATTTTCTTGGATTGTGTGGCTCATCAGTAAAAGTTACTTATTTACAATACGGATTAGTTTTATTGTTAATTGAGCACGGGTTTCATTTTATTTGGTGAATTTTAATTCAGATTTTATCAATGAGAAGAGATTCTTTTTTCAGCGGTATTCATTAATTATGATGTCACTTTAAATTGTTTAATGGATATGTGCTCTGCTTTTTTTCGTATTTTGTGCTATATAGCATCTGTTTATCTGGTTAGGATTGAAGTTCTGCATACCCTCAAAAACTTGTGTTTACACTATTAAGTTTATATAATTTTTTTCCTTACTCAACATATTTACTTCAGGAACTTGCAGGGCTCATTAAACTATCAGCATACTCCAGCTTTAGTCTATTTGAATGTCGTAAAGTTGTTACTGGCTCCAAAGCACCTGATGTTGGGAATGGCATGTCTTTTTTCCTCTCACTTGTTTTTGTTATGTTATAATCTAACTGAGCTCAGTAATCTGACGGCTCCTTTCTTTGTTACTCAGAGGAGTACATTGGGTTAGATGAGAACAAATATATTGGGGATCTGCTGGCAGAATTCAAAGTTGCGAAGGATCGAAGTAAAGGAGAAATCTTGCACTGTAAATTGATATTCAAGAAAAAGTTATTTCGGGAGTCAGATGAAGCTGTGACAGAACCAATGTTTGTGCAATTGTCTTACGTACAAGTATGTCTTTTTGTAATGAAACCTTATATGTGTGATGACAAGTATACCTAGTTTTTGTACGAGGCTGCAATTACCTTTAAGTTATAGATTTGCTGATGCTGGACGTTCTCTACAGCTGCAACATGATTATATTTTGGGCAATTACCCTATTGGAAGAGATGATGCCGCTCAGCTTTCTGCTCTACAAATCTTGGCTGAGATTGGTTTTCTTAGCACACCAGAATCATGCACGTAAGTGATTTTCAGTGTGCATTTGTAATAGTGTTTTGTGAGTGAAGTTGTCAAATTCTATATCCTATATCCTTGTTGACACTGATGGAGTTGCTGCATTTCTTAGTGACTGGAATTCACTTCTTGAGCGTTTCCTGCCAAGACAGATTTCAATGACACGAGCAAAACGGGAATGGGAGTATGACATTATTTCTCGTTATCGTTCGTTGGTATGAGAAAACCATCTATTTATTTTGTCTTTGATCTTCATCCAGTGACAACTATGAGAAAGTCAATTTTTAATTTGTATTGTTAGTTATACACTTTTGTGCTAGTTTTTAAAATAATTTTTCATATTTTCTTCAAGCATATACTTTATATCCACTTATGTAAGATTTTCTTCTCTTTTAATAGGAAAATCTGACAAAAGATGATGCGCGGCAACAATTTCTGCGTATATTGAGAGCACTTCCTTATGGAAATTCTGTTTTCTTCAATGTTCGCAAGATTGATGACCCTATTGGACTCTTACCTGGTCGGATAATTTTGGGAATTAATAAAAGAGGGGTATGATACACAAAAAAGAAGCTAGTTAACTCTATTATTTAATTTACTAGTACAGTTATTAAGAATTTGATTGTGCTTTTAATTGTGTGCTTTTTCTCAATCAATTGGCTGTAGATTCATTTTTTCCGCCCAGTTCCTAAGGAATATTTGCACTCGGCTGAGTTGAGAGACATAATGCAATTTGGGAGCAGCAATACTGCGGTCTTTTTTAAAATGAGAGTTGCAGGAGTTCTCCACATATTCCAGTTTGAAACCAAGCAGGTATATAACACCTTTGTTGATGTCACGCAAGACCTAATTGATCTAGAATTATTTTCCCTCACTATTTTATTTCCTTGTTGTAGGGAGAGGAAATTTGTGTAGCTCTTCAGACTCATATAAATGATGTAATGCTGCGCCGCTATTCGAAAGCACGATCTGCTGCTGGTGCTGGTTCTTTGAATGGAGCTATTCCTAATAATTCTTCTAAACCTCCAAATATGGAATTATATGAGAAGCGTGTCCAAGACTTGTCAAAACTAATTGAAGAATCTCAGAAAAATGCTGATCAAGTATGTCTAAACGTAGTTTATGATATAATGTGCTGTGCAGGTTAACAACAAACACCAAACTAAACTAATAAACCTAGAGGACAGTTTCTATGGCTTGTTGCATAGTAAATAAATCTATTTGCTTCTCTTTCATACTGGTTACCTTTGGGTAGAAAATAAAGAAGCTTGCACCTGGTTAAAGTTCTGAAGATAAATGGAAAAGTTTTATTTTCATTTCATATTCGATGTCTAATACATGCTTTCGGGGGTAATAATGATAATCTTTAATGTTCTTGAATAGTTGCTTGAAGAATTACGTGTGAAGCAAAGACAAGAAGAGAAAATGCAAGAAGAATTGGATGGCTTGAAAGAATCCCTAAAAGCTGATAAGCAAAATCTAGATTCTGTTACACGTGACCGTGATAGACTTAGATCATTATGCAATGCAAAAGATAAGGAACTACAGGTAGAGATTAATTGATCTTTTCTCTCTAAGTTATTGATCAATGTGTCTTACTGATTGTTCAATCTAGCAGGCTGCTATTCTAGACAAAAGGAATATGGAATCCAGGATGGCCAAGTTAAATAATGCGGTGATAGAGAAAACTGCCAAAAAGGATCTTGCTGATGCTGGAAGTAGACAAGTAAGATATTCTACGAAACTGTAATTCATGCCTTCAAAGCTATCTTTCTGATAAACATTGCTGATTTTATTTATTGTTGATGTATAAACATTAACTATGGGCTTTCTATGGTACCAATAGGTGACTCAAAAGCTTGAAGATGAGCTAAAAGTTTGTAAATATGAGCTGTTTGCAGCCAATGAGACTATCAAAAGCTTGAAAAATGAAATAATGATTTTGGAACAGAATTTGTCTGCCCTTGAAAAGAGGAATGCCGGAGAGGTAGCATAAAAAAAATTTAAATTGCTGTTAAAAAAAATCATCAATTTTAGATGACGGTGGTTGTTGTATTGCAGATTAGTTCCCTTCAATGGAAACTTGAGCAAGAACGCAAAGCTGTTAAGTCTGAAGCATACGAGCTTGAAAGAAAGCTAGAAGGGTGTAGACAAGAATTATTGGCTGCTAAGGCAACTATTTCAGCCAAGGACTCTGAGTTGGTTTCAATGCAAAATAATTTGAAGGAACTAGAAGAATTGAGAGAAATGAAAGAGGTTTGAAATACTTTTAATTCATTAATTTCACTGCTCCATTTGTATACCAACAGAGTTTCAATGTTTTCTTTATTTCCACTTCATTGTGAATTTAAAATATATGATCATGTTTTATGATTCAGGATATTGACAGAAAGAATGAACAGACAGCTGCCATACTGAAAATGCAAGGAGCTCAATTAGCTGAAATGGAAACACTTTATAAGGAAGAACAAGTTTTAAGGAAGCGCTATTTTAATGTAATAGAAGGTGGGTGATAGAAACTCTTTATATTTGGAATTAAGTTTATATGAATTTATATTGACTTACAAACAACTGTCAATTATTTCAGACATGAAAGGCAAGATTAGAGTTTACTGTCGACTAAGGCCTCTCAATGAGAAAGAGATCGCTGAGAAAGAAAGAAAAGCTCTCACTGCAGTAGATGAGTTTACAGTGGAATATCCATGGAAAGATGACAAGCCAAAGCAGTACATATATGACCGTGTTTTTGATGCTGTTGCAACTCAAGAAAGTGTATTTGAGGATACAAAGGCAAGTCATACATCATTGTCATTTCTTCTTGTGGAAACATGTATAACTTAAACTCATCACCAATTTTTCTTTTATTTGCAATGCAGTATTTGGTGCAATCTGCTGTAGATGGTTATAATGTTTGCATATTTGCTTATGGTCAAACCGGCTCTGGAAAGACATTTACAATCTATGGATCAGACAACAACCCTGGGCTTACCCCTCGTGCAATTGCAGAACTTTTTAGAATTTTAAGAAGAGATAATAACAAGTACTCATTTTCCTTGAAGGTAAACATTTCTACAATGGAGATAACTAAAATTTTTTCATCTTTTTACGTTTAGAATTGTTGTCATTAACTCTAGTCAGTGTACAAATAAATATTTCAAACGTGTAAATGATTAGAGTTTAATTTAAATGCATCGTTGGTGTAAAAGTGTTTTCACTGGCTTTTTGTATTGTCTTTGTCTAAGATTTCTGCAAAACTTTGCTTATTATCTCATATGCTGACTTCTGATGCCACTAATGCAGACATACATGGTGGAATTGTATCAAGATACCCTCATAGATCTTTTGGCACCAAAGAATGGAAAACATTTAAAATTGGATATCAAGAAGGATTCGACGGTAACCATCTCTGTTGTCATTGCTAATTTCAGCTTCTAGAAATTTTATTGTTTGGATTATATTTAAAACCGGTTATTAAGAAGGATATAAAGGTGCTTATATGTTTGCTTGATTTTGATTGCTCAGTAAGAAAATTTACTGACCAATGGTTATGTTTAAAAAAATTCACATTCCATTTAGCCATTATTTCTAACAATTGTCCAGGTAGCGTGCTTGGAAACATCTCAAAGTAACAATCGTAACTGTTTTATTTTGATGATTAGGGAATGGTAGTTGTGGAAAATGTGACAGTTATGTCAATTTCTACAATTGAAGAATTGAATACCATAATACAAAGAGGATCTGAGCGGCGACATATATCAGGAACCCAAATGAATGATGAAAGTTCAAGATCTCATCTCATTCTATCAATTGTAATTGAAAGTACCAACCTTCAAAGTCAGTCAGTTGCAAGGGGAAAGGTATATATCATTTTTCAGGAATTGGACTTGAAAAAGTAGAAGACATAGAAAGAGATGATCTTTATTTAAATACTCTTCTCCACTATTCTAAATCAAGAGGGAAGGATGCAAAGGAATGAAATTAGAAAACGAAAATAGTTTAGTGATATTATTTCTATTACAGTTTTCAAAAACTATTGTTATCAAACAAATTTTCGTGGTTCTAGTGGGGCATTTGGCCATTGGTGCTTGTAACTAGTGCTTTACTTATTTATGTGGAATTCAATATGCAGCTGAGTTTTGTGGATCTTGCTGGTTCAGAACGAGTGAAAAAGTCAGGTTCTACGGGGAGTCAGCTGAAGGAAGCTCAAAGCATTAACAAGTCATTATCAGCACTTGCAGATGTTATCAGTGCTTTGTCTTCTGGTGGTCAACACACACCATACAGGAATCACAAGTTAACCATGTTGATGAGTGATTCACTTGGTGGTAATGCCAAAACTCTAATGTTTGTGAATGTTTCTCCAGCAGAATCAAATTTGGATGAGACACATAACTCTCTCATGTATGTTCTTTGTCATTTTCTTCCATTATTTTTCATTTTACTCATGTTTCTCTTGTTCTTTTTTCTAACACTATTCTTGTATGCTTATTTTAGGTATGCATCCCGAGTCAGATCCATTGTGAATGACCCCAGCAAGAATGTTTCTTCAAAGGAGATAGCAAGGCTGAAGAAGTTGGTTGCATATTGGAAACAGCAAGCTGGTAAAGGACCTGAGTTTGAAGACTTAGAAGAAATTCAAGATGAAAGGCCAACTAAAGAAAATGGTAGTGGCAATAGGTAAAGGATCACACACAAAAGATTGGATTGAGAATAGTGTCTCTGTTTTCTTTTGGAATGCATAACGATCATTTCCCATGATCAATTTGTATATCTTTTTAGAGGAGTCATGTAGGTTGTATAGATGAAATTTATGTACATAGTATTAATACTTTCGACTCATACACATACAACTATATTCACTATTCTAAATGAATATTTGTTACCTTCAAAATGCACCAGTTTTTGGTTAAGATTCAATACCAAACCCCATTTTTCTCGAGTTCTTAAATGGGAACTACATTGTTTTACACCTCTGCATTTCTGTTATTTTCTGCCTTCTTTTATATCACCTCATACTGATAATTACAATATTTTCATATCATTCAACAATTTTATACAATATAATGTTTACGGCTTTATCTATTTAACTCTAATTATTTAACTGTAATTATATATTTGATATTTTTATTGTCATAAAAATATTTTTATAGTATTTTGTTGATAAATGAAGTAATTTTGATGATTTCTTAAAAGTTAGATTAAATAGTTAGAATTAGGTTAAACCTAAATATTTGATTATGTTACAAACAAGATATAAAAGAAACTATCCCTTAAGTGAAGCCGTGAAGGCATGTCAACTTTGCTTAAGTGAAATATGTTAGTCACTGAGAGGAGCTATCAAGACGAGGGTTTAATAATATGTTATATTTGAGTCTAATAAATTTTTTCGGAAGGAAAGATTTGGAGAGAGATTTAAATTAGGATGGTAATTTGGAGTGAGCCACAAACACGCAGAAAAAAATGCGGAATGTGATGTTGAACCCGTTGGCAAGTACAAGCCTGACTTGTTGGCAAGTACAAGCCTGACTTGTAGTCTGTGTGTGTTAAAAGTGTGGCGAGGTAAGTTGACCTGCTAGCATGTTAATAAAATTAAATATTCTTCTTTTTTTAAGTTATCACATAATTTATCATGCTATTTTTTGTAAGTTCTTATTATTATTATTATTATTATTATTATTATTGTTATGTATAATAATTATATATTAGATAATGATTTTAGTTCTCGAATATAAAGTATCTTTTAATGCATTTTTAGGTTAATAAATTTGTATTTGTCTTATAAGGTGTATGTGACTATTGTACTTTAGTTATAATCTTCGTTGCTAATGTTTGTCTTTGATTAGTTAGACAAACTGAAATTATTTCGATAGGAAATGAATATAAATTATTATGAAAAAATTAAAAAAAGTTTTTATTTTACTCATCACAAAAAAAAAATATTTTGCTAATCACAAATGCTGGTCAGCCTGCGGTGTGAGCCAGCCCGATCCACACTTTGCGGGCCAAAACGCTGGACGAGCCAAAACGGGCCAGACTGGCTCCCTTTGCCATCCCTAGTTTAAACTAATTTTTGGTGAACAAAATATATTCAGAAGTTTAAGAATGACAATTACTCCCAGTATTCACTACGAATCATACAAATTGAAAATTGTTTTTTTCTTTTTTAAATAAGGGGATTTAGAAGAATAATTTATTTATTTGAAGAATTTAAATTTATTTATATTCAAATAATTTTCTTGGATAAAATAATTAGAATGAAATTAAAATTTAAGAAAAATTGAAGAATATCTCAAAAGAAAAAAATTGAAGAGTTTCAATTATCCTAAAAATGATAAGTAATTAGAAATTCTGCTAATTTTCACTCTACTTATCTCACTTACGAAGGTCATGCCGAGTCAACTCAAGTTGAAGGCTCGGCTTAGTCAGCCAAGCTATAAGCTCAACTTATAGTCGAGAAAGGTCAGCAAGGGTTAAAGTTAAAGATGAGTTCATTAGGTCGAAGGTCGAGTTGATTCGGCATGGGTCAAAGGTTGAGCTAAGTTAGTCTAAATCAAATATTGAGACGAGCCTGCTCAAACCGAAGGTCACCAAATCTACCAGGGTCAAAGATTGAGCCAAGTTGGCTCGAGCTGAAGGTCAAGTCAAGTTGGCCGAACTGAAGGTCAAGTCAAGTTGGCCCGAACTAAAGGTCAAGACAAGTTTGTTTATGCCAAAGGTCGAGATGACTTCACTAGGCCAAAGGTTGGATTGAGCCAAAGGTCGAGATGAGTTGGCTCAGGTAAAAGGCCGAGACGAGTAATCTCGAGCCTAGGGTTGAGATGAGTCAATTTAGGCCGAAGGTTAAGACGAGTCAATCTTGACCAAAGGCTGAGATGAGTTCGTCAAATAGAAAGTCAGGACAAGCTATCGTGAGATAAGTCAGCCTGAGCCGAAAGTCAATGAGCCGTCCTAAACCTAGGATTTAGAAGAGTTGGTCGTGGTCGAAGGTTAAGATAAGTTGGTCTCGACCAAAGGTTAAGCTAATTTGGCCCAAGCTGAAGGTAAAAACTAGTTGGCTCGAACCAAGCGTCTAGACGAGTCAGCTCATGCCAAAGGTAGAGTCGAGTTAATTCTGATCGAAAGTCGAGATGAATCAGTTCGGGTTGAAGTCAAAACAAATGTTGAGAAGAGCTAGTTTGGGTCAATTTGGCCCAAATCTCATTTAACGTAAATTGAGAAAAAAATTACAATTTTAAAATAACAAAATTTTGAAGAACCTTAAAAAAAACATTAATTAAGACCAACTACAAAAGGTAATCAATATTGATATTTTTTTTAATTTTTAACAATTATTTTATATTTAAATAGTTTTTTGAATTTGGTAATAATTGAAATATTTTATCTAAACAAAAAACTAAAATTCAGTATATTTGAATTGTCTTATCCAATCAATACATTTAAAAAGTAAAACAATTTAAAAAATATCAATTCAAATTTAATGCATTTAAATATCTTAAAAATTGTAAAATTCTTCATTCAAACGTAAGATTAGGGCTGGGCATAATTTACTAAACTATACTAAACTATAGTTAATTGTACTATATTAAACTAAAATATACTAAACTATTCATAATAATAATTGAACTGTATTATAAAATAGTTCAGTTTTAAGAAACTAAACTTATGTTAAGTTAACTAAATTAACTATTGAACTATAGTAGATTGAAAGAGCAAAATACCTCAAATAAAATATTGGTATTAGGATAAGAATTGGACTTATGTATTTTGTGTCTTACGTTCTATTCTTTCTCTTTCATATTGAAATATTTAATTTATTTTGTCTTAATTTTTTTCTTTACTCTTTCTTTGAGAAAAATATAAAATATTTATAATTAATTTATTAAAAAAAATTATAAATTAATTCAAGATCTTATTTTATTTTGAATGAATGTTACTATGTAATGTTATTTTTATGTTATGATTTTACATAAGTTATTTTTAAAAATTAAATTTTGTGACAGCTAACATTTTTATAATTTTTTATTTATATTCTTAAATATTGAAATTAGTATAATAAATATAAATATTGGTACTAACGTATTTTTTCTTTTAAAATCTTATGTAATATTATTTTTTAGTTTTAAAATATTTATTATGTGACGTCAACTTTTTTAAAGAGAATTTATTTTAAAAAATTC
>Ga0209389_1003287_pt1 | contig 12942 bp, 10 predicted proteins | sample CowpearedBW_FD_187526 | JGI IMG/M metagenome (GOLD analysis project Ga0209389, IMG submission 187526) | Root nodule microbial communities of legume samples collected from California, USA - Cow pea red BW (SPAdes) (version 2) | ecosystem: Host-associated > Plants > Roots > Nodule | place: USA... | reverse complement strand
AAACAAAAATACTGTCTTACAAATATTATAGGTAAAAAATCAAGGATATTCATATTTCACAGTATTATGATTTAGGTTATTTTTTTCTAAATCGTGTAAATAAAAATTAAAGAAAAGTAACATACTAAATTTGTTCCAGTTGGCCCAACTTGCTCAATCAGCAAAAAATTCAATCCAGATGGGACCAACACACTTTCCAAAAATTTGACCATACCATTTGACAACTCAAGCATTAATGCTCGAAAAACTGTAATTGTATTACCAATGAAAATTATGATTGACCATTGATTTATTGTTGAAATAATTAAATTTAGCTCTGAATAATATTGAACAAAATAATATTTAAGTTATAACAATCAAGATATAAACAAGTACAAATAACTAAATTATATTTCATTAAAAATAGCAGTTATCAAAATAATTTACAACTGTGTACACTTTTTTATCTTATTAAAAATGCTTTAAGGAAACTTAAAAATGTTAGAAAAAAATGTTTAAATAATAATTTGGTCTTGTTCTCTTTTTCAAAATCTTAAGTTTGTTCTATAAGTTTTTTAACCTCAATTTAGTTAGGACTAATTTGATCTTTTTGTTAAATTTCTTGAAACAAATCCAAAAATTTCTTGAAAAATTCTTGATTAATTTTAAAAAATTTAGAGAAAAAAATAAAATTACATTAATTTTTCATAAATCAGAACTAAACTCCATAAATTTTCACAAATTGAGAATAAAAATAATTAAAAAATTAGATATTTTTTAACAAAAGAGACCAAATGATTAATTAAATCAAAGAAAAATTACCCCTTTAGAACCAGCTTTTCATTATGGTTTTGGATTACCCATTCCTTACTGACAGTTTTGGAGTTAACATACTGATGATCAAACTTGTTTAAGATTTTAAATGCAATACAAAGCATAGAAAAAAAAAATGCTCAAAAGCAAAAACATTACACACTATTTTCTTATTTGTTCGACATGGACATCCCCACACAGGCCTAGAGTATGACTTTAACAGTTGGTGCTGTGTGGGCACCACCACGTTTTCTCTACTATACAGCTAGCAGAAAATGTAAAGTATATGTGTTTTGCATCAAATAAACAATATCCAAAGGATTCTATATAAAAATACTAATTACTCGAATGGTTGAATTATGATACAATAACTAACAAGTTGATCAGAAAACCTTTTTGCCAGACAACATACCAGTGACTCAGTGAGCTGGCACATGCCACCGTGATGCCTGGACTGCATTAACAGTTACAGTCACCCCAAGAGAAATATAATATAAATGTGTCATTGGAGTTGTATCCTCGTTTTTCATGAGGAAGGAAGCCTACTTTTGTTGTCATTAACAAAACCAAAATTCCCAAATAGACCCTGCATCATGGATGAACGGTGAAAGCCAGAGTCGATGCTTGTCCAGTGTAACTCTTAAAAACTTACCATATTATATTTTTATGTTTGGAGTCATCTTCAGAAACAGAATCCAATTCCCACCCCAGCACTTCCTTTTTTCCAAATTAACATTTTGTATTTATCATCATCATCATAATCTAAGATAAGACTGCTAGGAATGGTTCGGTAGAAGTGATTTGGTCTTTCAATCCATGGGAGAAAGATATTACTCATGGTCGATTTGTTTCAGTATTAATTTAAATGACATGGTGTCTTATTCCCTTTCTATACAATCAATGCAGGTACTTTTACTAATATGCTCTATTATAAATTTATTATTTACTTTTCCTCTCTGACCAATAAATCTTAAAAAGAAGAAATAAAAACAAACAATTCACTTCCCACTTAAAATGAGAGATGATTAACTCTGGCCTAGATTCCCCACTCAGGGCCCCAGCAATTGTGTGCAACAGAATTCAAACAATTTTATAGCAAACAATTATCAACAGAACACTTATAAAAAGATGACTTTCCCGTATCATATACCACTATTCAAATTCATCAAACAATTCCATCCATTCAGTCCCAAACAGTAAAGTGCTAACACTTAGTATCTTTTGACAAAGTTTACAAGAAAGAAACAGGCTACCAACCATAAAGCGGATAGAAAGAGGAGAGGTGATAGAAGATCAAGGAAAAACTGCCTTACATATGAAGATATGAACTTTAGTATCCTGCCATTCATCATATGGCAATCATAAGATATAGATAGAACATAGTACCTTCTACAGATTAAAATGCTGATAGGAATACAAAACCAGGCAAAAATTTTCTTTAAAAGAGAAGCCAAGAGATCGAAGAAAAATCAAATATTACAAAAGCTTATTTAGGCAGAGCTAATGAGGGACCACCACCCTCCTAATCAAAAAAATTTGGTTATTTTCATCATTATGTTTGTTCACCATGACTTTAACAAAGATATTGCTCAATCCAAAGAATATTTTTGTACTGAACAGTTGTACTCTTAGTCTAGCCAAACACAAAAGAAAGGACCATGATGACTACAAAACAATACCATAAATTTGTTTTACGAAGATTATTCTTTAACTTTTGCAGGCCCCAAGGCTATTGCTAAGATAATTCTACGGTTATTAATCAGTAGTTTTTAGCATTAAAACATTAGAAAACACTAACAATTGTAAATTTTATAGAGAAATATCCAGATCTAATTCATCAAGGAAAAAGAAAAAAATACCTACATCCTAGTAGTGAATCAATATCATTCTAAACTCTCAGCATGTTCCAGGCAAAAGACTTCTTGATGAGGCTGTCGATGCCATTAATCGACAAGAAAGAACTCCATTTAACGGGTGAATGAACAGAACAACCTCCTGAAGTTGATTCGTTCAGTGGAATCAACTGAAACGCAACAAAAAATTTATACGAGTGCAAATCTCTCTCCTTCCGGTGGGGAACTTTCACTAATTTAGGATTTGAGCTGACGAATGGTGAGAGTATTCTCAACCAATTTACATTCATCAAAGTTGATTCAATACAAAACATGGCTGGCCTTTTATAGTGGGAAGAAGGCCATCGTGAGATTGAACAGAAGAAAGAAAGAAGAAAGGCCATTCTAATAACATCCTAACAACATGAAAACTTGCTACCTAAACAAAACCCTAATGACTACGATAAAAAGCGTGAACCAGACGTGAAATGAAAACCCTAACTAAGGAGGAACGAGGGTTAGCATACATGAAGGAGGCAAAGGACCCTAGCAAAAGCTCATCTCCCACACAATGAATTGGCTAATAGTGAAATGAGAGGCTTGCTGGAAGACGCAAGAGTCTCACCGAATAAAAGAGAACTCGCGTGACTCAACTGAAGAATGAAAGGAAAATTGGACACGTGCTGACTTGAGTCATTCTTGGCCACAAAAGTTGAATCGATAATGTTGACAAGGTGTTTGTGAAGAATTGGGCCCTTCCAATAATACGTGAAACTTCAGCCCAAAATGAAGGCTGAAAACAATGTGCCTTCCATGCGAGAAAGATGATGTTGGAAGATATTGCATTTGGCAAAGAGAAGAATTGGGCAACAGGCTTAATGCCAACACTTTCAATTTGGCAGCTTTGGAAAAATAGATTGTAATTAGCGAAACAAACCAAATTAGATCACATTTATTTAATTAAGATAAGGAAATTAAAAGAAATAGGCCTAAACGTTGACCCAATGCTATAAGCCTTATTGGGATAATATCATCCCCTCCCTCTTAAAGAGGATCTGTCCTCAGATCAAGAGGGTTGTGAAAAGCTCACAGCAACCAAAATGAAGATTCCACCCGAATCAAAAATAAATCTACAATAGTCATCGAACAAAATGGTATTAAAATCATAATGACCATGTAGTAGAATTGTTGTGCAATGTGTGAAAATGGATTTTTAAAGTTTAGGAAAGATGATATCCATCCCACTTCACAGAAAAAGTGTCTTACACTTTGACTCAGATGATTTTTGAAAATAATGTTTAAGTCAAAGTGTAGATTGACACAATATATTAGGAGAATGAAATAATTGAATGAGAAAGAGAACAAAATATTAGAGAGGGAAACAAAAAAAATTTAATGACAAAGTAAGAAGAATTTAAAGTTAGGATAACTCCCTTTGGAAATTGGATCTTCATAGAAGGAATTGGTGAAATATGGTACACCAAATCCCTAACAATGAGTTTCCTTTTTGCTTTTGAAATGCTCTTTAACTCTACTACTTGTGATTGTATTTCAAGCTCACTCTCTTGTCTTATTTTCTCTCTTTCTTCAAATTCTTCTCTCATTCTCTTCTTTGGCTTTGGGTTTTCTAAGACTCTCATCTTTTGCCTTTTCTTCCTCTCTTTAATCTCCTTTTCCTCTTGTTCTCTTTAAGCACAAAGCTTCTCAAACTCTTATTTTTCTCTCTTCTTTTCATACTCTCAAAGCTTTTAAAGTAGTGCTTGCTCTTTTTTGTCTCTCTCTCTCTCTCTCTCTCTCTCTCTCTCTTTGTTTACTCAAGAGCAAATCCAAATTGTGCTTAAAATCTTTTGCTAGTCTAGAAAACTTGTCAAGATTTTGGATAAATACATCAACTATGTCAATGAAGTTTTCTATCCTAACTTGTTGCTCTTTAATTATCCTAAACAAAGGAGAAATGAAATGTTTACACACGCATGCTTTCAGTTCACAAAATATATTAATGTATGATTCCCTTCCTTTTTTCACATTAAATTATCTCTCTTGCCAACAATCAAATACATGTCCTATAAACCTAGAAGTAACATGCTTAAGAATGTCAATTTGACTATATTTACTAAACAATAGTTGCACAAATTTCTCCATCAAATCTCTAAATGATATTGGTCCTATATCTTCTCCAAAGAATGGAATTTCACTATGAATAATATGATACAACTCATTACTATTATGCCTACCTAAATGCACACTACTATGCCTACCTAAATGCACACGACTAGAAAGAAAACTCATTTTCAAATGCTTGTTTTGAAACACCTTTATCCAAACAAATTTTGCACAAAAGAGATTTGAAGAATTATTAAAAAAAAAATAGAGTGAAAATGATCTAAATACTCCCAAAAAAGGAAGGTGAGTCTCTAGGACAAGCTTAAAAACCAAGCCTTTCCTAGTCAAAGATTTCTAAACAAATTTCACAAAAATTCTCAATAAAATTCTAAGAAAAACAGATTGTGTGAAAAACAATTTGACAAAGTGTGCAAACAGTTAAAAAACCTAAAGACCAAAAGAAGGTCAATTAGCTGTGAATACACATTGCACCAAGATATCACGGTAACCTAAAACATAAACGACAAACAAACAAATCACACAAAAAAGAACCTGAACATTTAAAACATAAAGACAAAAAACAAAGACTAAAAGCATAAAGTAGACAACAATTAAATCCTAAGTGAAGATGCAAGTGGCCTTTGGAACCCCTTGATGCTTCACACTAAACGATTAAAAATTATTACAAACCATGCTAAAGATGGGATTGCTCTAAAGCATTTTCCCACCTAAGCCAAATGAAACAAAAACAACAAACTAAAAAAGAAAAATACACAAAGTTCGTGACATCAAAACATAATCAACACAAACAAAAGAACTATGCTATGTCTCGGGCTGCAGTGTCTTGTGCTACGCCCTCTCTGTCCAGCCCCCAAAAGATGATATTCTCTCAATTATTTTGTCTTCTTTGGAGTCCCGGCTCACTCCACAATTCCTCTCGGATAGCACTCCCACAATAGGTTCACTCACCACTCCACAACTTCAAGACGAAACTTCACCTACAAGGGCCGCCAAACAAAAGTTGAGTGTCCAATTAGATCACATTTATTTAACTGATACGAAGAAAAAATAAAATAGTACTACATATGAATATTAATGTAGAATAAATACACATTAAAACTACATGAACCGTTTCTGATAATATTGATAATCATTATGATAGCAAGAGTTGCAAAAGTCTCAACCATTTCTAGTTTAGTCTAGTAAGTTCTAAGACCATTCGTGCCTAGATGACTCATTTATCATCATTTAGACGTCTTTTCAGAATTGTAAATTGAATAACCAATCAGATGCACTGTAATAAGTTAAAAAAAAAATTCTTTTCTAGCAAAAGTTACAGTGTATACCTGCCCTGTCCTTGGTCTAGAAATAATTTTTCCCTTGCAAGTAACGTTGGTGTAGCATTAATGCCCAAGAGAGCACAACCTCAACTCTGGCGCAAAACAAGAAAGTCAAATCATATTACAATATCATATGCATTGACGATCATATTATCTATGGAAATATCAACCTACGCATGAATGTATTTAGAACACACTTTTATGCACTTGATATAGTTCATTTATTCACTCAGAAACCAACTTTTTTCCACAAATGTATGTATGACTGTCCATTACAGGATAAGTAAGAGCAAATGATTACATCAAATTCAAACCAATAAATATACAATGGCAGCAGTTCTCATTTTACAGTCCGTTCTTACAGTAAAACGAGACATTTTTATTGAAGCAATTCTTCTAGTCACACTGAAAAATTATGTCAAACATTTGTAGAAAGTATGCATAAATAATGTATTACATTCTTTCTTATCCATGAAAAGTACAATGTTTATTGGCCAAAATATGCATAAATAATGTATTATCAACACTCAACCTAAAACTCAAGGTACAGTAATGGTTATAAGCAAAGAAATTCTCCACTCAAAGTTTATAAGGCTCACTCACTTCCCATAATACAACAGGGCACAACATGTTGTATTCCCTTGTAGATGGTTTTGTAACCAAGATTATCAAACTTGAGACTCTATGTAGACTCGTGGGAGCTATATAGACTAGTAAGAGTCTACATATTCTACATAACTAGTAAGTGCCAAAAATCAGTAATTTTCATATGAAATGTTAACACTTCTGTTTGTAATTTGTGTTTATATCATGTTGATTCTCCCTAAATCTAGGAAAAATGAGCTTCAATCACATGCTTCCAAGTTTTTACTTAAAGAAATCATTTGATCCCTATTTTGTGTATTTTTCAAGAAAATTAAAGTAGAAAAGGAAATAACTAAAGAAGAGCAAAAGAGAAATCGAGAAACAGAGAAGAAATGGAAGAATTTGTGCAACAGGTCGCTCAAATCAAAGGAGTCTTGTCTAAGCCAGAACAATCTCGCTCAACCCAAAATAATCTCGCCTAAGCGAGACACTTGCTGCCATTCTCACTCAAGCGAGGCTGCTCTCGCCTAAGCGAGAGTTCGTGAAGAAGCCCAAGTACTTCTGCAATTCTCGTCCAAGCGAGAATGTGGTCGCCCAAGCGAGAGCCTTTCTTTAGCATGAAGTACTCTATCTCGTTCGTGAAGGATTTTGATGGCTACCATGAGTGGTTAATCTCTTTCCTTGGGATTGAATGTAATCGACTTGAACTTGGATGTAATCTGATGATATTTATATATAGCATTTTTGTTTCTACTCAATAATTGGTATTATTGTTCTGTTCTTAATGCTTGATTCTATATGATCAATGAATGTCCTGATTTTGATTTTTAGATCTGACTGGAAAGTATTTCTGAAAATCTGATTTGAACAATGATACTTGATATACTGTGATGCTAGGAATAGATCTCAATATATCAATAGCTTATAACACTCGATCATAATGCTGGATAGTTTGCTGAATATGTAAGGAATCAATATTCAGGGAACTAATCTTATGTATTTTATACGCGAGAGATCGGTATAAATGATTTTTGGGTGTTGCATCAATATTGGTATTTTTAGATGTTATATATTATATTCATCCAGATTACAGATAAGGGAGATAGATGAAATTCAATCCCAGTTTCTTTTACTGAATTTTTCTAAACTTTTCCGCTTTTACTGTATTATTTTTATTCAATAGTCAATGATGAATCAAATTAAAATCTTTGTACATATGCTGATTGAGATAATTATCTATTTTCATTGAATCCGTTCCTCGTGAGTTCAACAGTCTTACTTAAAATCATTATATTACAATTGATTTTTGGTACGCTTGCTAGGAGATCAACAAGTATTTATGGCATTGTTGCCGGAGAATGGTGTTCTTTTGAAATTCGTAGTTATCTCATTGTGCTTTGTGTATATTTTCTTAATTAGATAGTTTATTCAATTTTCTCCTTTGTACTAATCCTTGCTTGAGTTGTGTTGATTTATGTTCTTAAGAGGTCAGATTCCTGAAGATCAATTAGCATTTGACCCAGAGATAGAAAAGACAGCTCGAAGGAACAGAGACAAAAACAAAAAGAAGCAAGGAAAGACAAGGGAAGAATCTTCCAGTATTTCCACCACACCTCAACCAGAAAACATGGCCAATGAACGACCAACTCCAACCGGAAGAACACTTGGAGACTATGCTATGCAACAAGGGCCAAGATATTTTTCTAGCATAGCAATACCAGCCACTACCAAAGCACTGGAGATGAAGCCAGCTTTCCTCAGCTTAATTAGTTCTCAGCAGTTCACTGGAATGAATAATGAGGATCCTTACACTCTTCTTTCCACATTCTATGAACTGGTTGGAACCATGGGCTTTGAAGAAGGAGATCTTGATCATGTATACATGCGTTTGTTTCCTTTTTCACTGGCAGGCAAAGCAAAGGAATGACTTAAGTCACATCCAAATCAGAAACTGGAATGATGTAGAAGACAAATTCTTGAACAAATTCTTTTCACCATCTCGCTACATCAAAGCCAAGTTGACATTTAGGCAAGGACCAGATGACCCATTCTGTGAAGCTTGGGAGCGGTTCAATTCTTTCTTGAGGAGATGCCCAAATCATGGATTTGAAGATATTTTCTGCAATGGTTTGAGGCCTGATACTAAAATGATATTAGATGCAGCAACATGAGGAACAATGATGAGTGTAGATGCGGAGAAACAATCAAAATCAGAATTTTGGATACTCTAGACAACCTCCTTATCAACAGCAACAACAATATTATCTTTTTGTGCATGATAAAACAACTAAACTAGAGGATACTCTAGAAAAGTTTATGTAAGCTTCTTTGACTAATCAAAAAAATACAGAAGCTTCAATCAGGAACCTTGAAACACAGCTTGGACAGTTGGCAAAACAGTTATCAGATCAGCAAACAAGTCACTTTTCAGCCAACACACAAACCAATCTCAAGGAGCATTGTAAATCAATTACCACCAGAAGTGGGAAGATTGTGGGAAGAGGGATTGGAGATAACTTGGCTTTTGAAGAGGAAGTGTTGGAGGAGAAAGAGAGTGAAAAAGAAAAGAATGAGTGTGAGGGAAAGGAAGAGCAAAATAAAGATGAGCATGTAAATAAAATAGAAAAAGAAAAAAGAAGAAAAACAATAAGTGAGGAGAAAAAGAGGGAGAAGGGTGAGAAACAGGTACCACATTTGAAGAGCCTACCATACCCTTAAAATCCTTCCAAAAAAGACAAGGAAAGACAGTTTGCAAGATTCATGGACATTTTCAAGCGACTACAGATTAATATTCCGTTTGTGGAGGCTATGATACAGATGCCGACATATGCAAAATTCATGAAAGAGCTCCTAACAAAGAAGAGAAGATTTTTTGAAGAGATAGTGGAGCTTGAAGCAGGGTGCAGTGCTATAATTCAGAAATCATTACCTCAGAAATCCAAGGACACTGGGAGCTTCACAATTCGAGTTACAATTGGAATATTACCAGGGGGAAAAACATTACCTGATTTGGGTGCCAGTATAAATTTGATGCCTTTGTCTATGCTATGGAGAATAGGAGATCTGGAAGTAAGGCATACACGTATGACATTACAGTTAGCTGACAAATCTATGAAGTATCCATATGGTGTGGTAGAGGATGTCTTGGTTAAGGTTGACAAATTCATGTTCCCAGTTGATTTTGTGGTGATGGATATTGAGGAAGACACTGAAGTTCCTCTAATACTGGGAAGACCTTTTATGAAGACGGCCAAGGTCATTATTGACGTTAATGATGGCAAACTGAAGGTCAGGGTGCAAGATGATGAGGTCAACTTTAATGTGTTTGAAGCAGTGCAGCACCCGAAGGACAAACAACAATGCTTCAAGATGGATGTGATAGATGAAATTTATCTATCATCTAGGAAGCAATTGACAAAGACAAGCCCATTGGAGAAAGATGATTAAAAGAAAGTTGATAAATACTTTACACATCTGAATTCAGCAAAAGAAATTGCATCAAATGAAATAAAAGATGAGAAGTTGCAGCAAGAGAATGAGACTGAAAGTCAGAAGCTGGAGCTAAAGGTACTACCTACCAATTTAAAATATGTTTTTCTTGCAGATGGAGGCAACAAACCAGTGATCAGTAGTGCTTTAACGGCTTCTAAAGAAGAAAAGTTTATTTCAGTTCTCAAAGCCAATGAGGGTGCAATAGGTTGGACTTGAATTTTGATCCGAAGGCAGCAGGAGAAAAAAGAAAATTATAGCTGCAGGAATTGGAAGAAATGAGACTCAGTGCTTATGAGTACCCTAAGCTCTACAAGGAAAAGATGAAAGCTTCTCATGACAAGAAAATTCTCAAAAGAGAATTTTATCTTTGCCAATCAGTGCTACTGTTCAATTCCAGGTTCAGGTTATTCCCTGGAAAACTCAAATAAAAATGGTCAGGACCGTTTCTTATCAAGCATGTGAAGCCCTATGGAGCTATTGAATTAGAGGACCCTGAATCGAAGAGAAGTTGGGTTGTAAATGGGCAAAGGTTGAAGCTCTACTTTGGTGGTGAGATTGATAGGCTTGCCACAATCATCCAATTGGACGAACCATAATGATACAGGCATCCGGCTCGTGACGTTAAACAAGTGCTTTCTGGGAGGCAACCCAGTGTTTTAATTATGTTTTGCATTTTAATTTTGTCTTGTATGTTAAATATGTTTGTGTATATAATTATATGCTTGTGTTCTTAATTTTGTGTTTGTGTGTAAAAAAGTGAGTTTTTAGCATTCAAATGCCTCAATAAGGCAAACCATGCATACTTTGGTATTTTCAAGCAAAATTAATGTGTTAAGCATGAGTATAAGTTTTGGCACCAGAATTGGGTTCATTGAATGCTAAAAATTGCCTTGTTGTGGCCAATTTGTGAAAATTGAGTTTAAAAGCTTGATTTTGAGTTTGTTGATGTGGAACATTTTGAAATGATAGAGTTTTGATTGAAGAATGGTTTGATGTGTGTTTCAGAGTTATTTGGACTGAGAGGATCATGAAATGATTGAGTGAAAGTTGAACAAAATTTTGAAAAATGCAAAATCTGAATTTTCCCAAAACTGCCAAAAATCTCGCCCAAGCTAAAATGTCTCGCCTGGGTGAGAATGCCCTATACCAAGACATTTTTGGGCGACATTGTCTTCGACTGGGCGAGACTTTTTAATGTTTCTGCCACAAATACTCGCCTAAGTGAGAACGCGCGTTCCAGACTTAAGTTGGCAACGTAGGGAGAATTGATTCATAATCATCTTCTCCCCCAAACACTCAGACGCGTTTTGCCACTTAATCTCTCCAGTTTCACTCTCAATCTTTCACTTTTTCTCTGCTTATTTCTCTTAAGGTGAGTTCTTCGTTTCACTCCATTTTTCACCAAGCAAGTCACGTTTTTTGTGCTCTTCCAAACCCTAGGGTAGTGGGCATGCTTTGTTTGATGTGTTTTGTACGTGCATTGTGAGTTTTGGTATGAATTGATGCTGGAACAGAGTAATCTGGGTTGCCTATGCACAAATTGATTCAGAAATTTCATATTTTGAGAGTGCAGCCAAACAGTTTGATGAAATGCCTGACTTAGTTTGTTCTTGGTTGGTCATTTAAGCTTATGGAAATTGTTATTGCAATGTGAATTAACTGACTTAGCATGTTTTTGGTGGGTTAATTTTGATCTTTGCAGGCAATAGCTAGAACAAAGACAACCTCTAGACTTTCCCCCACTGAACCCAACAAAGGGAAGAGGAGAAGACATGCAAATAGTCCCTCTCCTGAAAGGCCAAATAGCAACTTGTTTAGAGACCCCCAAAGACAGGAAAGATATGAAAAGATAAAGCATTGGTGCTTTATCAAAAGAAAGAAGGGTAGTATTGGTCCCAGACGAACATGATCCATTTTTGAATGGCTTCATCAGGAGGAACTGGATGAAACTAGCTGACCCTCTTCCTAAGTTTGATCCAGAGATTGCCAGAGATTGTCATGCAAATGCCTATTTTGTGGACAGTCTCGGAGAAAAGCGGTCTAAAGTTAGGGGCAGTTGGATCAATTATGATCGAGCAGCCATCAATGAATTCCTTGGTAATCCACTGCCACTAGAATCAGGGCAGCGCTGTGATTTCACAAGAAAATGGAGGAGTCAGAAATTTTATGATGAAATGGAGGTTGCACGCCTTATATGCATTCCCAACAGATCCTATCAAGTCGGGCCCACTGGAAATCCTCTTAGAATACTTAGAGGGGATATGAACACCTTAGCCCAAGTCTGGACGATATTTTTACTAGCAAACATAGTGCACATCGGCCATGTGTTAGACTTGAATGTGCCTATATGCCATCTCCTTTATTGCATAATGAGGGAAGATCTCACTGTTGACGTGACCACCATTATTTCTAAAGAGATCCACAAATTTGTGAGGTATGAAGTCAACAAAAGAAATGAAAAGGCAAAAGGTGCCTTGGGCTTTCCGGCTTTAATCACAACTCTTTGCCAAGATCAAGGGGTGGAGGTGGAATTAACTGAAAAGATACAACCCTCCATCACCAATAAATATTTTGAACATTTTTGTACTCACCCAGCGGAATTAGAGCATCCAGAAGAGCCACAACTAGAACAACAAGCTATGGAACAACCAGCAGATGAAGAACAACAACCTCAGCTCAACAAAAATGTTCAAAATATTTATTGGTGATGGAGGGTTGTATCTTTTCAGTTAATTCCACCTCCACCCCTTGATCTTGGCAAAGAGTTGTGATTAAAGCCGGAAAGCCCAAGGCACCTT
>Ga0209389_1003283_pt1 | contig 12950 bp, 9 predicted proteins | sample CowpearedBW_FD_187526 | JGI IMG/M metagenome (GOLD analysis project Ga0209389, IMG submission 187526) | Root nodule microbial communities of legume samples collected from California, USA - Cow pea red BW (SPAdes) (version 2) | ecosystem: Host-associated > Plants > Roots > Nodule | place: USA... | reverse complement strand
TGAGATGATGAAAATATATTTGATTGCATGTTGAATATGTTGTTGGCTCTAGCTTACCCGTTTTGTTGCATGGTTGTGATGTATGTGGCTGTTCTTTCTTGCGATGATCATCAACTTGGTTGATGGGAGCAGATGGGCGAGGCTCTCGTGGTCAACCAGGGAATGACGACTCCGCTACTTAGCCATCTGGGCTAGATCTTGAACGTCTTTCTTTCATGTTTCTTTAGGGCTATGGCCCCTGTATTCGTGGTTATTAGATTGTAAACTTTTAGTTAAACAACTATCCTGCTTTTGTTGGCATCGTGGTGTGCCTAGTTTTGTAGGGGTGAGGTTGAGAACCCCAGGACTGCGTTGTTATGCTGTTATCACGTGACGTTTCCTTTAATTTCGTTTAATAATTAAATGGGACGTTACATATGTTCTCAGGTTTCCCCTCCAACACAACTTGGTTCTTTTACGAATGATGAGCCAGTGATCAATGCATTTGATGTAAGTTTTTAAATCTAAAATTTTCCCTTTAACACAACTTGCTTTATTTTATTTCTTACTTATGAATGACATATTAAAATTTTCTCATATTGCCTTAGGAGTATGTTGATTATTTGAGCCACTAGAAGGTCTGAATTGAATCTTTATTTAGATCAACGGAATCTTGATCTAAAGTTTTTTTATAAGTTAGATGTATTGAGCTATTGGAGGGACCGTCATGATCGTTATCCAAACTTGTCTAAGATGGCTTGTGACGTGCTTAACATTCAAATCACTATTGTTGTTAGTGAGTCTGCCTTTACTCTTAGTTTTCATGTGCTAACCAAATATCATTTTTCCATTCTTCTAGAGAATGTTAAGACACTCATTTTAACTTAAAATTGGTTGAATGATTTTGAACTAACAGGTAAAATTATCGTTAGTACTGTAAAATTAATTTAATTATTTATTACTAGTCTTTAAATATTATTAGTTAACATTCTTTTTTATTGTAAATGCAGATAAAGAAAATATTTCATGAGATAAAAATGTTGTGGATTTATTCCTTCAAGACTCTAATATTATAGCTAGATAAGTGACAAAAATGATTTGATATTATATAGTAATTTTTATTTTTGTGATTTTTATTTGTGTTTGGAGTTTAAAGTCGTTTTGGATTATATTGAAGTTTATATAGATTTTAATCAGAATTATAATTTAGTTTTCTTGGGATCGAAGAAAAAAAATTGTACTTTTTGTAATTGAGTTAACTCATTTAACACATTAACTCGTGGTAGGTCAGATCATGTTCACATTTGTTGGTCTCACTAATAAGTGAGTTATGTTGAATTTACACACTAAGTGACCAAACTATGGTGGACTAGACCAAATTGTGGTGGACTGAACCAGACCGAATGATCTGTTATGAGAACTTTACTTTTACCTACATGCGCATTGTTTATATATTCAAGATAACCTTAACCCGTAATTAATTCTTAAGCATTTTATGGCCTATCTTTGTTTTATCTATGTATATGTATGTTTAGCATAAGACCACGAAGTATATAGACATCATAGATTGTTTCAGTTAGAGCTATCAAAACGGGAAACCCAAACCGACCTAACTCGACCCACCACGGGTTGATCACTTAGCGAGCCAACCCAACCCGGCTCACTTATTAACGAGCCAAAAAAATTCTAACCCGACCCGCCCCACTGCGGGTTGGTGGGTTAAACGGGTTGGCTCATGGGCTCACTTAATTAAAAAAATATAATTTATTTATTTATTTTTTGAGTCAAAACTAGATTATAATTTTAATTAAAATCTAAATAAACTTTAATACAATTCAAATACAAACCAAAATCACAAAAATACAAATTGTCTGTGTTGGCTAAAAAAATAACCTAACATGACCCAAATATAAAGCCTAATTTAGCAAAAAATACTTGTGTGACTCTTTATTTGCGGGTTGGTGAGTCAACCCGGCTTACCATGGGTTCAACCCGGCTCACCACGGGTTCAACCCATGATGAGTTGGGTTATAAATGAGTCGGGTCAAAAATCAATCCGTATTGAAATTTGTAAAAAATTTTAACCCAACCCGATCCGAACCTGTGATGAGCCGGGTTGGCTCGCGGGTTCCAACCCATTTTGATAACTCTAGTTTTTCAGTTATCCTATTAGAAGAGAGATATGTAGAAATATAAACTTTTTTCATCATTAAAAAAATAAGATTCTTTATATTGGGAAAGTTTAAGTTTGTTCCATTGACCTGGAAGTCCGTTTGTTTTAAAGAAAGTCGTTTTTTTTTTTCTTTTCTGAAAAAACTACATAAAATTCTAAAATATAAAATAGAAATATTTAGAACATATATTTAAGAAAACAAAGTCATTATCAATTAGATTAAGTTGAAAAAAATAAAAATAAAACTAATCTCGGGTAATTGATAAATCAATTTGATCTGCTACAAGATGTCTTTATTTTATTTCCATCGTATCTCAAAAAAGAATCTTCATTCGAACCCATCTCATATTTTACTTCTCTTCCACATTATTTAACCCTTATAACAGAATCAATAAAAATATTTATTAAGAAATATTTATCCTTGGATGGAAACACGCATCTCTTATGCATCTAATCCTGTAAATTCCTTTTCAACCAAATTATATAGGTTTCCTCTTCCCTTCTTTAGGATCTAAACTATCTAAAATGAGCACTAGTGAACTTACTTTTAAGAAAATAAACTAAATAAGCACAAACATCAATAAAACGAAAATAACAGTTTGCTCTCTATGAAAATATTAAAGTATATGTTAACAATTAGTTTTCTAGAACAAGCTTTAAGTAATTTAGCAAGAAAATCAACAATTATTATTCTAATCATTTTATAAATTATACACATACGTGTAGTGTTGGTTGTTGATTTTTTTTCCTAAGCTGAGAAATTATTTACTGTACTATTCCTGCAATTGAGCTGCTCGTTCTAAAGACTTGAATATTAATTTCCTCACACCTATACAACTAAATTACTTATCATTTCTTAATTTAGAAGACTCAAATTCATCTCCCCCGTTACATAACTTATGTTTGTGTTTTTCTCCTCCTATCTTTTTAGTTGTAGAAATATTAGCAAAAAATAATTGCAATAACCACGTGTGAAGACAAGAACTCCTTCAACGCAATAACAACAAAATCAAATTCTTCGGAAATCAAAACAGCATCGATCCTGACAAAGCAATTCACAATCTCTTACAGCTACGGTGGTGCATGTATGGTCTATGTTTTGCACTTCTCACCGACATGCACAAAGGTACGTAAAAAACTGCCACCAGACAATTCCACTGTCATGCACGGATGAATGAGATTATCGTATTTGGTTCTTTTGTTGATATTGACAAAGATGCAAAGTAAATTAAAGTATTCCTCAATCTTGTTGATTCAGAGTATAATGGAAAACCAACCTTCACACAGATCGTGGTGGCTTCCTCCATTGGGTTGATATTTGCTGCAGCAATGCATTATCGACTTAAGAAAATGAGAGATGGAAAGGTCATTCCACGTCTGAGAATATCAAAGGCAAACCATACCCCAAAGCTTGAAAAGTTTCCTCATTACGTAGGTAATAATAATGTATGTCCAATATATTCTCAGTAAAACATACAGAGAAAATTATGAATCCGTAAACACTGATATATATATATCAAGTTTAACAGTATCTCGTGTCCATGTTAACTGTATCTTGTGTCTGTGTCCGTTTCATGGAACATATTTGTGCGTGAGATTTTCCTATTGAATTGGTGCAGCTAGGCTAATGGGGTTCAAAGATAGGAGATGTTGTCCTCATCTTTGTAAATTGGCTTCTGAATACATAAGGAAATCCGAGGGATGTGAAAATGATCTGTATGCCTTCTTTGAGAATGAACCAGATGCGGATTCGCTTTTTGTGAAGCTCGTGGAAGAGTTTGAGAGATGCATTCTCAGTTATTTTGCATTCCATTGGAGACATGGTGATATTTTGATAAGTCAGGTATCTACATTTGATGTGAATGTATAAACAAGCGTCAAAATCATTCTCAATATTTTGTCTTGTTCCTACACTTTATAAAGCTCACGATTTAATGTTTAGGTTGTGAAAATCGGTGGAATGAATCCTTCACCCCAACCCACATGTGTCAGGCAGTGTAATGTGGCAATTGGTGTAAAATCATTGTTTCTAAAACGCGGCAACAAAACTAACTCCAATAAAAAAGAAAATGAGGATCCAAAAGCATAGTTACACATAGGTGAAAAACTGTTTTCTTTGTTGTCTGGAATTGCAGGTGTTTAGCTCTGAAATTGAACCAAGAGCAAAGCTCAGACACATAGTTATGGCGGCAACTAGGTGGGTGTTACGATTATTCTATGAGAATATATACTTACTGAAGCATGTTTGAAATCGATGTGAGGATGATGTATTGTGTTGGTGTGCACAGGGAACAAAGGATCGACAGAGTGACGAAGAATCTGAAGGTGGCTAGAGTCTTCAACACATTAGTGGAAGAAATGAAAGCAATGGGACTGACAAATGATGACTCGCAATGCACAGAGGTGATGGCTCCAGTGGCTCACAGTGATAGGAGCCCAGTGCTTCTTTTCATGGGTGGTGGCATGGGAGCTGGCAAAAGCACTGTACTTAAAGACATTCTTAAAGAGTAAGAGAAGTCATATTCTCATTCTCGGCAAAAAACCGAATAACTAACCTAATTCTGTTTTTATTAAATTTAAACAGACCTTTCTGGGCAGGAGCAGCAGGCAATGCTGTGATCATTGAGGCAGATGCCTTCAAAGAATCAGATGTCATCTATAAGGCCCTTAGTGCAAGAGGCCATCAGGACATGATTAGAACAGCTGAACTGGTAACATCATTCACACTCTTCTCTGCTTATTTCCCTCTATTCTCTTCTTTCTATATATATATATATAACTATCAGTTTTGCAAGCAGGTGCACCAATCATCAACCGACGCAGCCTCATCCCTCCTGGTCACAGCACTAAATGAGGGGCGTGATGTAATAATGGACGGTACACTCTCCTGGCTACCATTTGTTGTGCAAACAATAACGATGGCTAGAAATGTCCACCGTCGCCGCTACCGCATGGGACCTGGCTACAAGCTAAATGACGATGGAACTGTCACTGAAAACTATTGGCAGCGAAATGAGGAAGAGCAAGACCGAGTTGAAGGAAAAAGGAGAAAACCATACAGAATAGAGCTTGTTGGAGTAGTGTGTGATGCTTACCTTGCTGTCATTAGAGGCATAAGGTAGATTCATCATCACTAATCTTTGTATTAACGTCACAGTTTTATTACGCATAATTCTCCTGCTGAAAATGTATTCCGCTAACTCTGAAGAAATTTGAATGCCATCCAGGAGAGCTATCATGTGTAGAAGAGCAGTAAGAGTGAAGTCACAGCTGACATCGCACAAGAGATTTGCCGATGCATTTCTGACTTATTGTCAGCTAGTTGACAATGCTAGGCTATACAGTACAAATTCTTTGGAAGCTCCACCTAAGGTAATCATATTTCAAATCTCTTATTCTTGCTCTAGCGATAAAATTTTGAATTTGGATTCTCTCATAGATTTTTCTGTGTTGGTTTCTCTGCTATGTCTTCAGCAGCAACAAAAAAATCAATAACTGACGAGATAAATGTTGTAAAGTTGATAGGATGGAAAGATAGAGACAAGACATTGCTCGTTGATCCAGATGAAATAGATTGTTTGAAGAGGGTTGCAACGTTGAACGAATCTGCTAACAACATATATGAACTTTACAAGCCACCCAACCCAGCTTGTGAAGCTGGATCCATATGGAAAGACATTGTGCTATCTCCTTCAAGGTTGAACGTCCAAAAAGAGCTTAAGTATTCAATCCAAAAGATTGAGAGATTAAAACTGTAGATCTTTATGAAGCATTAATGACACTTTTCCACCTTTACCTTTTATGATAAGGTTCATAACATAGAAACCATCTAGATTACCAAAGTAAAGCATAAGATAAGCTCAATCAGCTTACATAGTGTATTGAAATTTATGACCGAGGAAAATTTTGTTTGTTGTCCTGACATATGAACCAAGTGTACAAAAATAACAGCTAATAGTCTAATCTTGAATTTGAAAATTTTAGAAGCTCTTTAAGGTCACTCATCGAATAGAACGACTACCACCCACCAAATATAGATATTAGGTGCAATTGCTTGGTTCCAAAATTGATAAGGCGAGTTATCAAATTCAACGACTACCATCTACCAAATTTTATGAAAAAACAGATTGTTTTTCTTTCTAAACTGCGAACTTAAATATGTTTTTTCATACAAACTGATTTAGAAGTAATTAGATTCTCTCTTAGATTTTTATGTGTTGTTTCTCTTATGTAGCTTCAAAATACTGATGGATACTGATTTTATTGTTTTAAAATATATTAAAAAAAATTTAAAAATCAACATCCATGTATTTTTAATGTACTACAAGACAATATCAAAATTGACTACTTTCCGAAAGATGAAAGATAAATGAAGACATAATATAATAACTGCTGTGCTCACTGAACAGATGACAACAATATTAAAAACATTGAGTTAAATCCTCATGTTCCTGATTTAGATTAATTGGGAGTTACTTAATGTTAGCTAAACTGCTGAACAAAATCAATCAGTCTTGTATCAAGAGTATTATTAAAGTATAATGCAAATTCTAGAACAATCTAGAAAAATCTAAGATAGAGTTATTGAAATGTAATGAAACTTCTAGAGTATTGGAGAAAAGCTTAGGATAGGAAGAAAAATCAAGAACATTCTACTATGTAGAAAAATCTAGAACTATTTGCATTTGTTCTAGCTAGGAGTTTCTAGAATAATCTATGGGTCTATAAATACCCATGTATCCTACCATTTGTAACATGAAGAACAACTAACACAACATCCAATACAACTACTGTCAACTACAAAATACACTTCTTCCAACTACAACTTCCACATTCTACTATCTCCACAATTTTATCTATCCCATCAACTATTCCTTTCACAACCTCAAAATACTATCAGGTGCAATCCTGCTGAGGTTTCAAGTGGGCGTTAATTGGATGATACCAAAAGTCCCTATTCCTGCTAATTGGAAGCCTGGAGCAACTTATGACACCAAAGTTCAGCTTTACTAGACTCAAAAATTCATTTTGGACCCCCAACAACAGATTAATAATTAATGGGGATTCTTGTACTTTCCTTCTAAGATAACTTGGAATAAGAATAAAATAAAGTAAAAGTTATTTTAGATTGCAAATCTTCATTGAACATTTTTGTTTATCTCTTATGACATTTTTTTTCATCATTGAAAAAACATATATTCTTTATATTGGATCGTTTAAAATACTGTGTTTTTCAACTTTTTATAAAAATTATTTATTTAATATTTTGAATATCTCAGCATAAATACAGGTATAATGATCAATAGAAATGAAATAACCAGATTACATTTAACCCTTCTAGAGGTAAACAGATAAGGTTTACCCTGTACTTGCGTCCTTCAACCTTGATCAAACACCTAGTATACACTGTTGAGGTTTTGACTAACCTAGAAGCAGGCATGGACACCACCAGGTCATATTGGAGTTCCCTTACCGGAAGACCCAACTCTACCACTTTAGATTCCAACACAAAGGAGTGTGTGGCTCCAAAATCATATAGAACATGCAATCTCCTACTAGCAATCACATAAGACTCGATGATGAGATTACCTAATCTGACCGCCTCTGCACCCGTCATGGCGTACACCCGGCCAACCGCCTGACGCCTTGCACCTCCCCTCGTATGATGTGGCTGAGGCTGTGCTGGAGGCCTCGACATTATACTCCTACCAGCGAGACAATCCTTGATGAAGTGGCCCTTCTGGTCACATCTATGACATGTTCTCCTACCAACAAGCTAGGGGCAAGCACTCTTTAGATGGGCCCCTCCACAATGAAAACATTACGGTCTAGAAGGCTGAGATTGCTGAGGCTGATGTGAGAACCTCCTAGGCCCCTGAGGATGAGGCCTAGAGTATAGCTTCCTTCTGTCGTCATGTCTACTTGTGGACCCAAATGGTCCTCCCACCTTCTGCTGAGATCGCTACTAAGCTTCAACTTCAGCCTTAAGCTTCTCCATTACTCGTGCTTTCTCTACCAAAGCAGGGAACTCCTTGATAGAGAGTGGAGCCACCATGAGTTTGAGATCACCCCTCAACCCATTCTCAAACTTCCTACACTGCTAGTCCTCAGCCATCTTCAAGGTGTAAAATCTGTCCAGGTGTTTAAATTTTTCAGCATACTTTGATACTAACATATCTCCTTGCATCAGCTGCAAGAACTCAACCTCCTTTGCATACCTCACACTATCTGAGAAGTACTCAGCATAGAACTTTTTCTTAAACAACTCCCAAGTGATGGGTTCCCTACTATCTTCCAACATCATCTTCATGCAGGACCACCAATGCATGGCCTTTCCAGCAAGAATGTACTCAGTGTGTGCTAATTTGTTCTCTGTAGGACATCTCTTTGCATCATAGATTCGTTCTATATCTCGCATCCACTGATCTGCTCTATCCGGGCTAGTCTTGCCATTAAAACGGGATGGATGATGCTGTAGGAAATTCTCCAAACTCCACTCTTGCACTCGTGGTGGTGGAGCTTGGGAAGAACCAGCTGTTGAACGATTTTCTCCTATCTGATGTAGGGCTTCCAAGTGCCTCTATTGAGTCGCCTCTGCTGCTAGCCTAGCAGACTCCATGTGTTGCAAGGCTAGGTTGTGTTGATTCACCATGTTGGCATTCTACTGCTGCATGACTGCAATCATCGCCTTAATTGCTCCCACCAAATGAGGGTTATCTGGGTTTGGAAGAGGAGGAGGAGGCCTAGGTGCCATAGCTCTGACCACACAAAGAAAGGAAGCATCAGTCTAGCTAACAGATACCACAACTATGCCAAAGACACTACGAGGAATACACAACAGAAACTAATCAAGCTCACACCTACAGATCCTAAAGGAACCATTGCTCTGATACCAAAAATGTAACATCTTGTTTTAATAGTTTTTACGCTACTAAACAAAACATTATATTATGATTAATCAACGCAAATAGTAGGAATAGGTTGATACGAAGTATCAATACAGTCATCCAATTAACCATATATGCACTAGCTATATTTACAGCCTACACTAAGAAAGGGTTAACAAAACACCCAACGTTTAAGCAAAACATAGAGTAAGGACTACTGCTAGATCTCTCATGCCACAGATCAACTCCTATCCAGGAGGAGAGTGTCTTCACCTGTACTTTTATCTGCTCACACCAAATGTAGGCGATCATTGCAAAAGGAAAAAACATACCAAAGAGGACAAACATAGGCAAGAAGGGTAAACTAACTTTATTAATAGAAATCATGCAGTTCAATAATAGATATCAATCAAGGACTAGTCATATTTTTCAGAATTAATTAAACCACCACAACCACAGTACATCTACATGACTTTTAAACTCAATATTCGGATTATGTAAGAGACATTGGAGCTCTTGATGGCTTGTACCTGTGACGGTTCCCAAACTCTGCAGAGTTTGGGCACAAGGAATTATCACCCAACCACTCCCAAAGTAAGTCCTCTTCGCGTCTTTGATTGATCGAGTCCATAGACTAGGACTTCCTGCTACTCATCATGACATAATCCATTACACTCTACATGAGTCTTAATGGTTATTGGAGCGTCATTTTTTATAAAAAAGAATTAATTATTATTAAATTTATATATTGGGATGAGATAAACGATTTATAGCCATTAAATATAAAAGTAAATATAGGTATGAACTCAATTCAGAGATGAAAATAGAATAATATTCAAGCTCGTCTCTGCACCGTCCTATCCCCTTCCAAAAGTATGAGTTGTAAGTTATAAGTACTGATGAATAATTATTAAGTAGTTTATATGTACATTGTCATTTGACTGCGTCAATGATGTATTTGCATATCAAGTGCTTATGTAAGACAAACCTGTTGGAATTTGTGGCTCTATAAACCTTACAACACGTATAGTATTCTTTTCTCCAAAGTCTTCACATGTGGTGGAAATTTTAGCCCTTGAATAATTTGCAGATATTTTAAAGTAGAAAAAATAAATTCAAATGCATTATATAAACATTATATTTAGGGTTTTGACGTTATTTAAATAAGTCCTGAACTATTTATTTAATTTGGCTCCCAAAGTAATTCTCTAAAAATTATTTTAGACAGCATGTAAATAAAACCTTCGAGTTAGAAGAATTTAGGATGATTTTAGAAACTCGAAGAAGTCCATTAAAAAAATTAAAAAAAAATTAGATGATTAAATACCTAATAAGAATTGACAACGAGTATTTAAAAGTTTGTATTCATTAAAATAAGATGTGAGGCCAGATAGACACAGCGTTTCTGAGTCAAAGTCTACGTTTTAAGTATCATAAGTCTTCACACAATTTTGTAAAAGGGTAAGTGTAGTTGTTTGTTGTTATATATTGAGTCTGTGTTGTTTTGAATATGAGTATCTAACTTGATTTGTTTGCATTTGAATTGAATGAGAAACAGTTTGGTGACGATGCGGAGAGAGAGGGCATTGTTCCTGCTACTGCTACTGCTACTTCTACTCCATCATATTTGTGCTTCCAAGGCCCACAAAAAACACCGTTGTTTTCCTTCTTCCTGTGGAAAAATCACCAACATCAGTTATCCATTTCGATTAAACGGCGACCCAGAGAAGTGTGGTGAGGAAAGGTATGAGCTTGGTTGTGAAAATAATGTTACGCTGTTGTATATGAACTCAGAAGAATTCCATGTGGAGGCAATAAACTACAAGAACTACACGGTGAGAGTGGTTGATCCTGCACTTCAACTCCACAATTGCTCATCCCATCCTCTGCGTTCCCTCTCTCGCTCCAATTTCTCTGATAGTTACACTTACACTTACTCTTTGGATCCATACCAAGCCGGTCTAAGTTCGTATGAAAATCGGGAATCTCTGATTTTCGAGCATATAGTGTTTCTGAGTTGTAACCATTCGGTGAGAGAGAATGGGAAGTATCTGAAAACAGAAGAGTGCGTGAAGTGGGACTCAAAGGGATATGCATATGCTGTTGTTGGTGACTTAAAAGCAGAGGACTTGGAAGTTGGGTGTGACATAAAGCTTGTTGTTCCAACATCTTTGAGGACTTTCAATAACCATTCCTACACTTCCATGCACAACAGCTTGGCCTATGGATTTGAGATTTCTTGGATAAAACTCGCCTGCCAGAATTGTCCACTTAGATTCTGCTATTTCGACTCTGCGAGCCAGAAACTTGGTTGCCGACCGTGTGAGTTGGATCTCAATTAATTTCATGAAATTATTACATATCTTATTTTAAATGAAAAACTTATATAATTGACTAGTTTTATCACCTACCATTTTTAATTTATGCAAACTTAATTATATATAATTTTTTTATTTGCGAGTATAAAATCTTAGCCTTAATAACTTTCTATTTAAATTAATTCGTTCATTCAGAGTGACATAAGCCCGTTATTATACTCCTTACTCATGTAGCTTTAATATTCTAAATAAAAAATAAAAAAACCAATTGAATTAACTGAATATATAGGAGGTACACAATCAGTAACTTCTACCGATGTGAATTTCTCGTAATCATCCCTTGAAAAATTTAAAGTGTTTGATCCCTTTAACATGCCACATCACTTCACTTTCTACTAACAGTCTTTCTACGATTTTTCTAATTTTTGTCTAGTTTTCTTGTTAAGCTAATTCTTTTTATTCTGCTGTAGCATAATTTTATTTATATTTTTAATTTCTTTAATTGATAATCGATTGTCTTCGATTAACATTTTACATAATTATACATATTCAAATGATTAGGAAAATCAGATTTCATCTATTAACCACTTTCTGAGAATTTTTCGAAACAAAGTTTGAATCATTTTATTAATAATTCAACCAACTTTTACAAAGAAATATGATATTTTTTTATCTTTTATATTTTACACGCATTTATAAGAACCTGTGCATTAAATTAACATTTATTATCTTTAAATAAATAAAAAGTTGTTAAACTTCTTTACCACTATAACCTTTTCATATGAAAACGGTCTTTTTATTAATAAGTGTTGAGATAATCAGAATTCTAAAGTTGATATTTTCTTTGATTCCAGGGTTATTGTGGATAATACTGGCAGAGGTCGTTGGTAAGATCTTATCATCTTAATTTCTCAATGCTTTAATCACTAGAGGAGTAGAGCTTAACAATGATTAAAATAGACATTTTAACAGTACTTCTAAAATTATCATTAATAGAAATGCTATTAAAATAATAAAACATTTGGCCACGGTTAATGATACAATTCTGTGTATTTTTCTAAAAAATTTCAACCACTTTGGACCAGTACCGTTTGTGATTAAACCGGTGTATTTTTTTAATTTTCTTTTATTTTTAAACTTTTCACATCTTTCCGTAATGATGGTTATTTTTGATGTTTTGTTGAAAGTAATATATCATCATATTTATATGATAACTTGTTGTTTTATGTATACTTTTTTTAATATTTGTTTTGATTTTGATAAGGGATAAACAAATAATTGTTCTTATCAATATTTGTTTTAATTATGATGGAAAACTTTTATATTGCGCGAGTATGAATATAAATACGAGTAATATTTAATATTTTTAAATTAAATGAAAATTGATATCGTAATTATTTCTGTTTTAAATTAGTAAAATATTTCTAATTTATTAGATAAGCTAAAAAATATATTTTTATTATTTTCTTTCATCATCTTTTGGTATATATATATATATATCCACATTTTTTATTTTTTATTTCTTTTAATTGTTTGACTATATATATATATATATATATATATATATATATTTATTTTTTTTTTTTTTTTTTT
>Ga0209389_1003280_pt1 | contig 12957 bp, 7 predicted proteins | sample CowpearedBW_FD_187526 | JGI IMG/M metagenome (GOLD analysis project Ga0209389, IMG submission 187526) | Root nodule microbial communities of legume samples collected from California, USA - Cow pea red BW (SPAdes) (version 2) | ecosystem: Host-associated > Plants > Roots > Nodule | place: USA... | reverse complement strand
GATTTTGATAAAAAAGAAAAGGGTTTGTGGAGAGAGGACATGTCCAACTAAATTTTAGTCATGTGGTGAAGGTTCTTCAGAAAAGTTAAGGCTTTATTACTGGAAGAAGTGAATTAATAGCAAGAGTAAATGCACCCTGCAAGACATCAACTAACCACACACTCTTCCCACCTGCTAATATTTACTTCACTTCTTTGAACCATTTTATATTCCATGCTTTCTCTCTTCTTCAAACCACTTCAAAATCCTCACCATTCTCTCTCTATTCTACATATCTCTCTCTTGTGTTCTAAGCAGCTAGAAGCAACAATGGAGAGGAAAAGAAGCCATGCCTCTCTTACCATGCTTGCAATGCTTCTTGGATTACTCTCTCAGAGCCTTGTCATTCCTGTGATGTCCATAACTGTTGAAGATCAGAAGAACTACTACACCCCAGATCCACATGCTGGAAATCCCCCCTCAGGTTTCTCTGATTCTCTGTGTAATCCTCTAACTAAAGTGTACCTACACTAGTTCAATATTCATGCAAGATAGTATATGTTTCTAGCAACTTTATGAGCTAAGACAATTTGAAATGAACCAAGTTTGAAGTTCATAGAAGATTTTTTTGTATATATATATGATAGTGATATACACTGTGTTGATATCTTGTTCTTCACTCATTTCAGGCTCACACAGAAGTCCTCCATCTCATGGCCATGGAAGCTCTCCACCCTCACATGGTGGAGGAAGCTATAGTCCAACTCCATCAACACCCTCAGGTGGAAACTGTGGATCATCACCCCCACATCATCATGATCCAACACCCTCAACTCCATCAACTCCATCAACCCCATCAACCCCATCCACACCATCAAACCCTCCTTCAGGTGGATACTATGGAGGTAGCCCCCCAACACCTATCACTGTGAGCCCACCAACCACCCCAGTAGACCCTGGCACCCCCTCTATCCCCTCACCACCTTACACTCCTTCCCCATCTCCCTTCACTGGCACATGCAAGTAAGTTACTTTCACAACCTTCATGCAGATCACCATCTTAATGCAGATATCACCATTTTAAGTGTACATGAATTTATAATAAGTTCTTACATTTCTCATTTCTACTTCTCTCCATTGCACACACTCTCTCTCTCTCTCTCTGTAGTTTTGCAAGTTCAGGTTTTCTACTGGTATATTTTAAAGACACAAGAGAGTAAAAGTACATAAAAATCCAGTACAGAACACAAATTCATAGTTTTACACTTCTCACTTGTCTCTCTTCTTATTTCTATCTCATCTGATATATCAAAAGAACAATGCAAACCAGACTAATAGATACATTTTTTGGTGTTATATATGTATATATATAAGCTGATGGATGTTTTCCTTGAATGTTCAGCTATTGGAGGAACCACCCAGCAATCATATGGGGAATCCTAGGGTGGTGGGGAACCCTAGGAAGTGCATTTGGTGTGACCAGTGTTCCAGGGTTCAGTCCTGGTCTGAGCTTGCCACAAGCACTTTCCAACACCAGAACTGATGGATTAGGAGCACTTTACAGAGAAGGCACAGCTTCATTCCTGAACTCCATGGTGAACACCAAGTTCCCTTACACCACCAACCAAGTCAGAGACAGATTTGTGGCTTCACTCAGTTCTAACAAGGCTGCACAAGCTCAAGCTCAGCTCTTCAAGATGGCCAATGAAGGAAGAATGAAGCCTAGACCTTGAGATTCATCATTTAGTCTTAGTTTTATTTGGTGTGTCAATTTACTGAGTGGATTTAAAGCATTTATGTTTCATATTTCTGTTAGTTTCTGTCATTCAAGCCTCTCACATGTGTTATTAATATGTCTTTAGATGGATATCATGTTTTTTCTTCCAGATTTAATGCAAACTTTGTGGTATTCGTTCAATAAAGTTTATTCACCTACAATATTCAAGGGTTCATTCATTTTTGTTTAAATTTTAAATGAATCAGTGCTTTCTACAAGTTATTATATTATTTCAAATTCATAAGAAAATACAATTTTTTTCATTTTACAAAAAATATATAGTAATTTTTAAACAATTGTTTGAATTCAAAAAATGAAGGTAATTTTTTCTTTGTGAAACAAAAAAAATAAAGAATCTTGTGATTCTAAAGTAAAATAAAATCGATTTAACCATTTTAGACTTTCGAAAAAAATTTAATGTGGTTAGAAAAAGGAATACTTAAAAGAATGTCTATTTCAACTTTTCAAATCTAGTTGAGCAAGATAAGTTTTGCCTCTATTTGTATGTTATAATTTTGTTTTTATTACTCTTAGTTTATGTGTAATTCAACACTTATTTAAAATTATTTAACAGTAATTTGATCTCTTTTATACACCAAATACTCTTTTAATATTTGTTAATGTATATTATATATACATAATGTATTATATTTTGTTTTTTGTTTTCCTTTTTCTCTCATATTGAGTTTTATTAGATCAACTTCATTCTCTTTGATAAAATTATCCTAAGTCATAATTTTTTTTATATAAAACTCATCTTTATTGGAGATGATATCCAAAGTCATAAATTTAAGATTTAAGGTTTATGTCTTATGAAACTTCTTTATTGAATTTTAAATAGATTATGAATCATAATAATAAAGAAAAATTATTTTATTTTAAAAGCTACTTCTAATAAGTTTTAGAAAATAATATCATAAAAGTAAAATCTTTTAAAACTCTTACAATAAAATAAAAGTTATGATATAATATAGTCTTAAAAATATATATAGTATACAATGAGAAAAAAAAATTAAGAATTACAATCGTAGTTGAAATAGAGATAATCTTAATTATACCTTAAAAGATTCCAACCATTTAAATGTTTAGTATTGTGTATGATTTCTAGTAATGGTCTTGTTGGTAATAGCCATGGCAGGAGCAGTTAGTGCAATTAATCTGAAAATAAAGCCTAAAAGGCTGTCGTTTGGTTTGAAACATTAAAGATGTCAATAAAATTGACTTCAAAGTAAGTTAGATCATTATCAATAACTTTCATTAAATAATTTATTCCCTATTATTATTTAATATTTAGCATGCGTTTAATTAACTTTAAGTAAGATTTTACTTGGTTTTACGTTTTATTTCATGTAAATAATTTAGATTTTATTATAATAAGTTGTTTTTGGTTTGGTTTGGTTCCATGTATTTATATATTTTTTTTCTTTTTATAATATTTAAATAGGAAAACATATAATTAATGACTTTGAAGTGTTGGGTATCAAAATTTCACAATTTAAATTTAGATTGCTGAAAAACATTTATTGATATCCGATATTTATATCAATTAAAATAACTACTCCATCTGTTTCAAAATTATTATAACTTAAATCTATTACATATTAGAATAGCAAGAAATATACCATTGTTTAAAAAGAAGTTTTTTGATATAGTTTGATTCTTTTTATAAATGCATAACTTTAACTAAGAAATAGATATAATTAATTCACAGACATACTATAAAGAATAATATTTCATTATAAGAAAGTAAAATCATCAAGCATTTTCAAATTTTGGTATTTTCAAAAGGAGGTATTATTTGTCAATATATAGTACAAATTAACTTTTCTAATACGTACTTTTATCTTTAATTGCATATGCAATGTGCAGAAGATTAGGGCCTTGAAAATCTCCAATAATTTAGCAACTAATTAATGGTTTGTGAGACATGAATAAAGGAATGAAAACACTCACATGCTAAAGTGTAGACATAAGGAAGGAGAGAAACAAACTAATAACAAAAATTGCAAAGAAAATCCAAAACTATATTTTGAAGAGCTATTATAAACTTTCCTATTTAGGTAAAAAAATTATTTTATTACTTTATTTTAATTAAAAAATAAAAATTAATCTATTTTAATTCCAATTTTTAGAAGCTTTGTTAAGTTTGTCAAAAAAAATATTGTCAAAAAAAGATAATTTTCGAATTTTAAATACACGTTTTCCTCATATTTTGTCGTGTGTGTTTGTTGCATGTTAGCATCCAACGCAAAGCAACAATTCACATTAAGCCAGGGGTGGCAATACAAACCGACCGTCCTATTTAGGGTCATCCTACACTTGACCTGTAAAATGCAAGTTAGACTAGACCATCCTGCGTTGAAAATGCAGGCTAAAAAGTCTTATCCACCCTGCATAAGTTCTGGCCTGCAGGTTGAGCCACTTTTTTTTTTAATTTCTTTTGATAAAAATCTGGTTCGCCCGTGGACCATAACCTATGAGGTGCGGGCTAGACTTCTAAGTCCGCATTTCAAAGTGGGATGGGTCAACCTACCACATTTTGCGAACCAAGTGCAGAGCAAACCTAAACGGGGACAGACTCACATTGCCACCAGTGATAGATTTTCGGAAATTATTTTGGGGTGCCAAAATGGGTCAGCATACTTTTTTGTAATGTATGAAACATATTAAATGGGGTTTAAATGTTTTTTTATCTTTTAACTTTCACGAAATTAGAGTTATTTTTTGTCCCAAACTTTAATTTAATAATTTGATATTCAAACTTAAAGAATGAATAGATATAATCACTTTAACCCAACTCTCTTAAATTTTTTTGATGTGTCAAATAACGTTTTATATTGGTATTTAAACTACATACACTATTTAACATATTTTTAGGCTCAAATTTCTATCAAGAATATTGTTTAACATGTTAAATAAATTAAATATCATTAGATTAAAACAATTAAATCCATTCATTTTTAAATGTTAAAAATAAAAATGTATCAAAATTTGGAACATAAACAAATTACAATTTCATTTTAAAGATTCAAACAAAGTATATTTAACTGTATTACATATATTAAAACTATAAAAGTTTATTTTTATCTATATTTTAATTTATTTATTTGAAAACAATTGGGGCACCATTGCCCCGTCACACTATGCTAAAGTCCGTCCCTGATCGTCACCCTATGTGTAGTGTTTGACTTGGGGCACAAGTGTAATTAATTGAAGGAAAAATATTTTTTGTGAAACCGATTGGTTTGAGATTATAATGTGCAAGAAAGAGAGGGTCCACTTTAGCAACATGAGGAATCTTGTACTATACATGCTTTGAATATTAGTGACCATTGGTGTACATTCTTGTGATAGACCTTCAATGATGTTATCAACATGTTATTTATGTGGGACGAGGTTATTGTCTATACATGTGACTTCACCAATAATGATTTGGTTTGAAACAAAAGATCTAGTATCATTTCGTCGTTAAGAACGACATAGCGAAGGTTAATATGAAATTACCAAACATACACCTTCATTTGAATAATAATACTCCTGAATCAAAGAGATATTGTGGAGAAATTAATGGGTTAATAACCAATATTTGAAGTTTTGAGATTTAATGACATGTTCATTTTGTTGTCTTCAATGAAGATGGTTGAAATCATTGAGTGCTTCAACTATGAAAGAAAAACATGATTAGGTGTGAAACGATGAGATCGAAAACAATCAACCAAGAGAAAAGAAATAGTTAAAGAAAGAAAATAGGTATTATCATGCGAAAGATGTGAAATTATAAGGTGACTAGAAAGTTAAAAGGAAGAGTAAGAAAGGTAGTTGGTTCAATTATGTCATTAATAAAATACTTATAATTAATATTTGATTTTATAATTATTTTTATTTTATTTATTAAAATTATTATGAAAATACATTATCAAAAGGTTGCAACGACTGAGCATCCCGTTTTGCATTTATAAACTTCGTGTGAAAAAAAAAATACCAACTATGATCATAAAGTTTTCTTAATAAAACAAAATTAAGTTTGAATTTTAGAGTTTAAAACATAATTTAAAAGTTTAGAGTGTCCGACGTGGACTTGATGTACTATATAACATGCTGTCCAAGACCACGCGTAACACGCTTATTTTATTTATTTATAAAACACTCGTGGTTATGGTACTCATATTTTAAAATAAATACAGTAATATCATTATTCAAACATAATAACAAATATAATGACAGGTTTAAAATATTATGTTTAAGCATTAATTTAAATTTAAATGCAATATTTTTAAGCTTGATATGAGAAATGAAAAAGTAGCGTTGAAATAAATCTTCATTAAATAAGTTATGTAAAGTTAGATATGATTTGTCTATTTTAATCTCCGGTGTCTTTTTTTTTTCTTTTTTCTTTTTTCTTCTTTTAAATATTGCATAATACGTTGCTTGTAGAGATTTATACATAATAACACTTCTAGTAATGGTTTAATGTTTTAGGAAAATATTATACTAACAAAAATATGTTTATAATGCCGAACATTTGTTTTAATAAATAACACTTTTATGGTACTTAATATTTTTAAATTTCTAATACACCAACTTTTTTAGAGAATAGAAAATAGAATAACTTTTGTCATTACTTATGTAAATAGCTACTTTCATGGATAAGTTATAATTAGGATTGTGTTAAGAAAGTATACACAATCCGTAAATGTTGAACATTGTTTCGGCCTGTGAATCTCCAATCGTGTTGTTAGTTTGGCGTTCTTGTCCATCAATCGATTATTGGGTACTTGTCAAATATGTTCTGATGCTAAAGTCAACGTATGATCGATCAGTTAAAGTAATAAATAATGTAATTAATGCGAGACAAAAGTTCCAACAACCATACGTTTGACTTGTATTTATAGTTTTCTCCACGGGCCTGTGATTAGGATCGGGCTAATTAAGGCCCAATCGTTTTTAATCATGATTACATACTTGTTTACACTAATTAGGTGTTTAGGTGATCCATATGGGTGTCGTTTCGTACACATGATCAAACATTTTGATACATAATTTGTTATGACGATGCCCCTTGACGTGGTCAAGCAGATGCTGATCGCATATCTAGAGATCTTCTTCAAAGTAATCTCACATGAGCGGCGGTCGAGCATATGCTGATCATGTATCTGGAGATCTTCTTCGAAATAGTCTCACACAAGTGGCGGCTAAGTGGATGTTGATTGCATATATGGAGATCTTCTTCAAAGTAATCTCACATGAGTGGTGTCGAGCGGGTGTTGATCGCATGTCTTAAGATCTTCTTCCAAGTAATCTCACATGAGTGTCGACCGAGCAGGTGTTGATCGCACATTTGGAGATCTTCTTCGATATAATCTCATACGAGCGACAATCGGCCAGTCAGCTGAGGCAGTCGACCGAACCATACAATGCATAGTTTGCGGGTCTTCACAAATTAGATGATGTTTCACACAATCAGCAACCTTATTTGGTGTAGGGTCTTCTTGTCCTGCCTTAAAAAAGAAGCCTTAGAATGGTTTCCCAAACTTCTGCCGAACAACATAGAGAGGGTGGCTCAGTTCATGTAGATGGAAGCCACCCGACAAGTCATCGACGGGCACAAGGAACCAAAATTCAGCAATTACACCTATCTTAGCATTTCAAGGACTAAGATCCTGTAGGAGGCCTATAGATCCGACATGCCATCGCCCCCGAGGAAGAATTGGCATCGGTTGACGCCGATGGAAACAAACACTGCTTGCAACATTGGCCACACTAAAGAGAGTGCAACACCCTAAAGGATAAAATCAAAGAGTTTATCAAAGCCGGTCAGCTGAAGCAATACGTTAGGAAGGACCAGGCATAACCCAGTCCTCCTTGGAGAAGAAACCCCATACGATCCCCCAAACAATCCTACTAGTCCGACTTGACCAACCGCATATTTGATCAGAAGGGCGGGTCCTCTAGCAGAAGGAGCCGTAGTAGAAGCAGAAGTCAAAATTATCGGGGTTTGTAGGCGGTGGAACCACCTCATTTGCTCAAAAGAGATATATTTGAGCACTTAAATTCGTGCACCTAGTAGAAAAGAGAATCATAAGCATGCCTCCAATCACCTTCACCGACAAAGACTACAAGACCTCCGATCCTGACCAAGACAACTCCATGGTCATCTCGATCGAGCTAACTATCATGGCACACTGATAGTGCCACGTGACACAACTATAAAGTAACACGTGAAAAATATTTCAAAAAAAAAATTAAAAGATTAAGAAAAATAATAATTTTTTTAAAAATAAAAAGAATTCAAATAAACTGCAAATTGACATATGACATTGTCGTTAACACCATTTATATAGCACTAATAGAAAAGATCTAATTGTATCATTTATTCACAAATTAGCACCAAATTGAGACTAAAAAAATATCGGAAGACCAACTTATACATTTTTAAACAAAATATGGGATTAAAGGAATAATTAAACCAAGAATATACAAATAACTATAGAATTTTCTCATAAAAATTGCTCATAATAACTAATACTAATAACTAGAGAATTTGTTCATACCAAGATGATCAACTACACATTCTTTTCAACATAATTTCTTCGATAATTAAAATTATTACATATTAAAAAAAATACTAAAATATTTCATTATATAATATTTTTGATGATATTTCATTATATAATATTTTTCACTACTTTATTATTATAATATACAAAATAAAAAAAATATAACTCGTGCATATGCACGGTCAGTCTAGTAGTTTGATACAAAAAACTAGTCACACTTTTCTATTAATTTTTTTTCTTAATAATTTTATAGCCTTTAATAAACTTTAAAAATCAACTAAAAACTGGTAAAGTGAGTGTGTGAAAAAAACAAGCCACTACCTCCTTCAATTTTTAATATAAGTTAATATTTATGTTTATCATTTCTATATTTTTAGTCTTTTCATGTTAGTTTCATGTTATTTATGCATTTAGCATTGCATCACAGTTTGCAACGTGTGAAGTTATTAAAGATTATGTTCCTCGTGCCACAATATATAGATACGTTGATTAAAGCTTATGGACAAAGATTGTTGATAAAAAATAAAAAAAGCATATGAAGAATAAAAAAACGTTACTCGTGATCCATGAGAGTGATGAAACTACGAGAAAAATACTATTAAATTATTATTGTTATTATAAACTATAAATACACACATGGTGTAATAACTTTTGATCACAACACTCTTTTTTCTTCCTTTATTTTCAACCAAACTTTCATTTTTTGATCGTTTTGCTGTTGTGGCTGAGGAGCTTCTGTAAGTTAACCATTATTACCCACTTTTCAATTTACTGAAATTAGTTGTTGAAGATTTTGATCTTTTTGTGTTCGATTATGCCATTGTTTCGTATGTTAAAGTAAGATTGTAGTTATACTCTGTTTCAGTGTTCATTCTGGTCTCTCGTCTTTGGTTATGAACAATGGTTGGTTCTGGTTGAGTCTTTAGAACAACCCAAGAAAATATTGTGCTGTTATGATCAATTTGCAGTTTTTGATTTCTTATATTCCTTAGTGCTTATGGTATCATGAAAATTAATTGAAACAACACACTTTCAAAATGTTTTGACATTGATAATTATAAAACTTAACATTTGTTTTACTGAAAATAATCATTTGTGTACTATTTAGCCTCAGGGTAGGGTGTAAAAGGTTTTCTAAACATTCTTAGGAATTGTTGTGACATGATTCAACACTGCGAGCCAAACTTGTGTGATAGATATATCTGACAAGAAGTTGCATTGCTATGCACTAAAGTTATGCAGATATGGCCAACACCTACAAGCCAAAGAACATTCTCATCACAGGAGCAGCAGGGTTTATTGCATCTCATGTCTGCAACAGGATCGTCCGAAACTACCCTGACTACAAAATCGTTGTTCTGGACAAGCTCGATTACTGTTCAAATTTGAAGAACCTGATGCCGTCACGTTCATCTCCAAATTTCAAGTTCATAAAGGGAGACATTGGTAGTGCAGACTTGGTGAACTACATTCTCCTCACCGAGTCCATTGACACCATCATGCACTTTGCCGCACAAACCCATGTGGACAATTCCTTTGGGAACAGTTTTGAGTTCACCCAGAACAACATTTATGGCACACATGTGTTGCTGGAGGCTTGCAAAGTCTCCGGTGGCCAAGTGAAGAGGTTCATCCATGTGAGCACTGATGAGGTTTATGGAGAGACAGATGAGGATGCAGTGGTGGGAAACCATGAGGCTTCTCAGCTGTTACCTACCAATCCGTATTCTGCCACAAAAGCTGGTGCTGAAATGCTTGTCATGGCATATGGTAGGTCATATGGCTTGCCTGTGATAACCACAAGAGGGAACAATGTTTATGGGCCAAATCAGTTTCCTGAGAAGCTGATTCCAAAGTTCTTGCTCCTGGCCATGAAAGGAAGGATTCTTCCAATTCATGGGGATGGCTCTAATGTCAGGAGTTATCTCTATTGTGAAGATGTGGCTGAGGCATTTGAGATCATTCTCCATAGGGGTGAAGTAGGACATGTTTACAACATAGGCACAAAGAAAGAGAGGAGGGTGATTGATGTGGCAAGAGACATATGCAGGCTTTTCAACTTGGATCCTGACACCCATGTCAAGTTTGTGGAGAATAGGCCTTTCAATGATCAAAGGTACTTCTTGGATGATGAAAAGCTGAAGAATTTGGGGTGGTGTGAGAGCACTACATGGGAAGAGGGGCTAAGGAAAACCTTGAGTTGGTATGTGAAGAATCCTGATTGGTGGGGTGATGTTTCTGGTGCTTTGCTTCCTCATCCAAGAATGCTCACTATGCCAGGAGTTGAGAAGTACTATGACAGCACAGAAATGACCAAAAATGCTTCCAATGTCGATGCAAGCCATGCCAACCAGAACAAAATGGTGGTTCCAACTATAAGAAGCAATGTGCCACCACGAAAGCAATCTGTGAAGTTCTTGATCTATGGTGGTGCAGGGTGGATTGGGGGGCTTGTAGGAACCCTTTGTGAGAAGCAAGGGATACCCTTTGAATATGGCAAAGCACGTTTAGATGATGGATCACAATCACAAATCTTGGCTGACATAAACACCAGTAAACCAACTCATGTTTTCAACGCTTCTGGTGTGACAGGAGCACTGAATTTGAAGTGGTTTGAAGCTCATAAACCAGAAGCCATACGAGCAAACGTTGTTGGTGTGTTAACATTGGCACATGTTTGCAAAGACCAAGGTCTCCCCATGATGAATTATGCCTTTGGTGGTAATTTGGAAGACACAAAAAACTCCACTGGCGATGCTTTCTATTTCAGAACGCAAGCCAAGGTAGGTTAAAAAGAAAAAGTTGCACACACTGTTTATTCCTTTTGCCATTCCTGTGGCAATTTTTGCATGATCACTAACTTTGGTTTTTGTCACCATATGGTTTTAGGTTGAAGAATTGCTAAAGGAATATGACAATGTGTGCACCCTAAGAATCCAATTGCCAGTGTCATCTGATCTCAGCAACCCACATAACTTCATCAGTAAGATAACAAGTTCTGATAAAGTGGCCAACATGCCAAACAGCATCACTGTTTTGGATGAACTTGTGCCCATTTCAATTGAGATGGCCAAAAGGAATTGCAGGGGCATTTGGAACCTCACAAACCCTGGTGTTGTGACCTGCAATGAGATTCTTGAGATGTACAAGGATTATATTGATCCTAGTTTCAAATGGGTTAATTTTACACTTGAAGAACAGGGTCAATTCCCTTCTCCAAGTACCAATGCAATGGATGCATCACAACTGCAGAAGGAATTTCCAGAGCTTTTGCCTGTTAGGGACTCATTGCTCAAATATGTGTTTGAGCCAAAAAAGAAAACTCTGGGTTATTGAGTGGCATAATTAACTATAAATAAATGTATACATGTCTATCTATTTATTTTTCCACTTTTTGCTACTGTGGTATGAATTAGTTTGGTATAATCATACTATTGAATTTCACATTTCTTCCTACTTTCTTTTCCAATTTGTGTTTCTTGTAGATTTTGTGGAAACAAAACTATTTTGGTCGAAATAAAGAGAAGTTGCAGCAGCCCAATAGTGGTTCAATTAGGGTTGAAAAGTGATGCATAAATATATCGAATTAAGTCACGTACTGAAAGCATCCACGCATTTAGTGTTCAAGAGACTAAATCATTTAATTAGACTCCAAAGAGCAGGTGAACGTTCTAATCCTTGTGTTACATTGAATAAATAGAATTAAATATGTTTTTTTTTTTCTTAACTTTCACTAAAAATTAGTCTATTTTTGACTTTGAACTAATTTAGTCTTTAAACTCTAAAAATACTGGATTTAATATTTTAACCAAATTTTGATAGACAAGAGAGTGTATGTAGAAGCAAGAAACAAGAATGAAAAAACATGTCACCGAGGAAAAGAGAGTAAGCAATATATATACACTCTCCAAGAGGAGCGAAGAGAGAAGAAAAGGTAAGAATCCGAAAAGTTCAAAAGAGGAGCCCTGATAGAGGAAAGAGTCTCTCATAGGCAAAAGATCAAACATTTGGAAACGACTGAGCAAATGCCTTACGCTGAGTTGTTCAGGCTAAGACACCATCGAGCATAAAAACTTATAATCACTAAATTAGAAGTGCGTTTGAAAATATTGGAACAATCAAATTAGAAGTGTATCCAAATTGGTCTGAAATATTAAGACAACCAAATTAAAAATCATCCAAAATGGTTTGAAATATTTGAATAATCAAATTAGAAGTGCATCTAAAATTATTTAAAAGGTTAAAATACTTTTTTGGTCCCAATTTTCGTGAAGTTTTTTTAAATAAGTCCTAATTTTGGTGTTTTGTTCAAATATGTCCTAATTTTCGTCAATTATGTTCAATTGGGTCCTTTTTTACTAACACCGTTTAAATCATTAACGGCCATGAACAGTGATTGCCACGTGTCATTTCGTGGTTTTTTTGATTTTTTTTTAAATTTTTTTAAAATTTTTTTTAAATGTACACGTGTCAACCCAAGAGTGTGTCACGTTTCACTTTGTGGTTTTTTTGAATTTTTTATTTTATTTTTTTGAATTTTTTTAAAATTTTTTTGAATTATTTTTTAAATGTCCACGTGTCAATCTAGTAGTGTGCCACGTGTCAAAGTCAATATTCTATATTCAATTTGGTCCCTATATTTGT
>Ga0209389_1003277_pt1 | contig 12958 bp, 6 predicted proteins | sample CowpearedBW_FD_187526 | JGI IMG/M metagenome (GOLD analysis project Ga0209389, IMG submission 187526) | Root nodule microbial communities of legume samples collected from California, USA - Cow pea red BW (SPAdes) (version 2) | ecosystem: Host-associated > Plants > Roots > Nodule | place: USA... | reverse complement strand
TTTATATATTTGTTGTAATAATTTTTTTTTCTGTAGATAAATATTTCCTGAATTTCTATCAGTAATTTGATGATCAATCTTTAAAAACCCGCTTGACTTGTCAGAAATATCATTCTTTCCATTACGGAAGAACTATGCTGTTTTCTATTTGAACAATTCTTTTAGTAGATGCGTGTAATTTTGATCGTTACTTTCTTGAATGTAATTTGGTTCGTTCATTTTCTATAGCTCGTAGTACAAGAACGGACAAGATTCCTGAGACGTCTACAATGTTTAGGATATACATATTGTTATGAACACTATTATGGAAGAAGAATTTTTTTACTCTTGTACAGTAAGATAAGAATGAATTCATATTGGTCTTTAGAAGAACTAAATTGAGCAGTTGATTTATCATATATATACAGCAAGAAGATCAGTAGGAATAGAAGGTTCAATTTCAATTACATTAGCTGAAGAATTGGAAGGAGTAGATGTTCTTATTGTTTTGATTATAGCTTGGTGGAAGACCATGTTTACTCCAACCATTTTCAGAGCTGTGATTTGTCCTTTGATAATGATCGCAGTATTTGTTATTATGTCCAACATATTTATTATAGTCTTCTACAACGTGAAAGAACTTTTGTTGGAATTATCTAGAAAGTTAAAATTTCAATTGATTATGAGAATTATATGGAAGAAAGAACCACTAAATTCATGATCTTATTGAAGAACTAAATGATTTTGTAGAACTTGATATAGGTCCATAAGTATGACTTGAGTACGAGCTTGAGAAAAATCACCATTAAGATCACAAACTTTATAACACAATCTCTCTCTTTTTGAATTTTCATGATTAAATCACAATTACAGGGAGAAGAACAAGTACATATAAGAATTGTAGGATATATATAAATAAATAAATAGTTTTCATATGAGTATAGTAACGTGATGCTATAGAGTTACCTTATTTGTACTTTATGGACTTACATATTTGTATTGCTTAACTTGAAATGATGTTTGTACCTATAATTGCAACATACAAGAAACACTTAAACTAAATAGTCTTAAAGTAAATTCATCCTAGTATATAGTGTATTATTATTTTTTATATAATGAATAAGAGAAAATTATATTTTGACTTCTATTTTTTTACTCTCATCTTTTACTCTTTGACATGACTTAATGTGGGTCATTGATTCTTTCAAAGAAAAATATAGTGGTACATTAATCAATGATGAAAGTCAAAAACTTTAGGAGGTCATAATATCATTATACATGAATAAATAAGTGTTAGGATAAGACGATATAGTAAAACTCATAAGAGAGTTTGATAAGAATTTTGATGATAACAAACTAGTATTGAGTAATGAAAATAAATGGTATTATTTGTTTGACATGTGTAGTTACGTATAGATAAAGGTCATCAATATGAATGAATTCTTATTCAAGATTTGATCACTGGACCTCGTCTAACATCTCTTTAGATATCGTCTAATACTCTAATTATGATTGTCGATAAAATTATTAAATCCATCATGATAAGTGGATTAGGAACCAAGTTATTAAAATTATTCTTAACAAATATTTTATCTTTAAATTTAAGTCAAGAAATGTCTCTGAAGGTTAACTATACTTGATTAATAATTCCATACAACTCTACTTGATTATTCGTTAATATGAAAAATAAAATATTGAATGCAATTTTTTTTTTATTCTGATTGATATCTATGTTCAAAATCATGTATTTAATCTGTCCTATATTAGTTCAGAAATTAGTCCAAAAGTAAAATAAAAATAAGAGTCTTCTATGTTATAATGTTATTATCTTTCACTCTAATCTTTTGTTGTCATCACCTATGCTATATGTTGTTGTTAAGGTTTTTATGCAAACTTTTTGTAAAGGAGATAGTCATATCTTGGAATTATCAGAAACAAGCTACTCTGAAAAAGAAATTATCTCTTGTTGACTCTATGGAAATGATGATTTACGAGAGTTTGTTGGACCTCAGTTTTTTGCAAATTTATTGTATGTTATATATAGATTGTTATCTCTATTTTGGTGGGAGATGATCCTACGCTACAATTGTATATATAGATTAGGCTTAAATACATTTTTAGTCCTCATTTTCGTAGTGTTTGTTGCGGATGATCCTCATTTTGACAGAATGTTTAAAATGGTCCTCATTTGTATCGAATGTTTAAAATGGTTCTCATTTTCGCAATTCGTGTTTTATTTGGTCTTTTTCTGTAACGCCGTTTAAATCATTAACGGAGCATTGTACATGTGGCACAGTTTATATTAGAGTGTGTTACGTGTATTGTACAAGTGTGGTAATTAGATATTTGGGGATAAATAAGTGAGCTAGGGTTTTGGTAAGGAATGTTTAGGCAGTTGGTGAGTTTTGGCAATCTTGTTCCTCTATTCCCAATTGGTGTTGCTGCAATCTTCTTCTTCCTGCAATCTCATTATATAGGTATGTTACGGTCCCAATTTTCTTCCTTTACCTCTAGTTGTAATCGTTGGAGGCAACCGTGTTGTATCACTTCGTGCACTGTTGGTGGTTCAACGAGAAATAGATTAACCCCGATTTGTAGCTGCGAAGAGATGGTAGCTGTGAGGATGGCAAGAACTCCAAAGAATATTGGTAGAAAATTTTGGGTACAATCTATTTTTATTTTTGTGTTAATAATAAATTGGTTTTAATTTTTGGTTTATTGATTTACAGAGTGGTGGTTCCAATCATGTGGGCTGCAACTTTTTCAAATGGTGGTGTTGATGAAAAGGATGTCATCATCATGACACAAATGAGACAGATTAATGATTTGGAGAAGTCATTGAAGGAAGGTTGCTGAGAAGAGACTGCAATTAGTAATAGGGTTACTTGTGTTGTTATTGTATTATTCGTACTGTTATTGTGTGTAATATTTTAAAGTCCAATGTGTTTTGTACTATTGTTAAATGAAGAAATGAATTAGTTTGATTATGTTGATATTAGTCCCAACATGTTCAAAATGACATCTTAATCTGAGCATTGAAGTAAGTGATATTGATATAAGTTTGGGAAAAATTAAATTGATCTAAGTCTGGAAGAAGTTAAATTCATAACATTAATTCATCCTCATCAAAATGCACTACATCAATGTTTGACAAAAGTGAAATTGAACAAAGTTTAAGGAAAATCAAAATGCAGTACATCAATAATGAATTCTACATCAGAAATTCCAAAAAATAACTAAGACGTTTGTAGCTGCTATCATGGCCTTCTCCTAATCTGTAATTTCATCCTTAACTGCTGAGATGGTTCTTCTGGTGTTGGTAGTGGTGTTGCAAGGAAGAAGAAGATTGAGACTGTAATATACCTATATAATGGGATTGCAAGAAGAAGAAGATTACAGCAACACCAATTGGGAATGGAGGAACAAGATTGACAAAACTCACCAATTGCCTAAACATTCCTTATCAAAACCCTAGCTCACTTATTTATCCCCAAATATCTAATTACCACACCTGTACAGTACACGTAACACACCCTAATACAAATTGTGCCACATGTACAATGCTCCGTTAATGATTTAAACGGCGTTACAGAAAAGGACCAAATAAAACACGAATTGCGAAAATGAGGACCATTTTAAACATTCAGTAAAAATGATGACCATTTTAAACATTCTGTCAAAATGAGGACCATCCACAACAAACACTACGAGAATGAGGAACAAAAAGGTATTTAAGCCTATAGATTATATGTAATATTTTAGATTTATAAAGATAAAAAAATGCATCTCATTTATGTTTCGTCTTATGCGGGGTTTTGGTGTTGTCTAATGGTTTTGTATATTGGAAAGGAGACTTAGTATTCATAGGTTTCATTTTCTCATCTCCTTTGTTTTTATTGGTATTGTATATGGGTTGAGACATCTCTAATGTCTTATTCTTTTATTTATATCTTAGTTATTGCTGATAAAGAAAAAAAAAAAACTCTACTTGATTATACTTAAATTGCTATATTTGCACAATTTATTTTAAAAGTTTCCTTTAGTAGAGTTATTCATGAACATTGGAAAAAATATCATCAAATATTTCTAAAACAAGTGTCCTCTATCATCAAGATGAAAAACAAAGATCAAGATCTCTATGTGAAGATATTACCATATCAAAGTCTACCGTATAAAAAGCAAACAATCAAATTTTTGAAGTTACACATAGAGAAACGAGTTGAAGAGTGCAAATATGACTAACCTATGTATTGAGAATGGTAACCAGAGAGACTTATGTACTTGTTATAACCTAAAGAGATTTTCAAACTTGTTGTAACTTATGTTTGATTAATGGAACCTTCTAAGGTGAATGCTTAGGGACAACTAGACTTGCGCATGAGTTTGAATAAGCCAACATAAATATTGTGTGTAAGTGCTTCTTACTAGACATCTACTCTAATCCTTGACATTATAACACATCATATTTTGAACATTAATTTTAATTTTTTATTATTTTGAACTTTAATTTTATTACTTATGTCTTATCTTGAACTTGTTGATCTTATTGTTGTACTTGTTTTTCTAAGACGAAAATTAGCAAAATAAAAATGTTTTTCTTACATTAACATTTTACAATAGCTATTAAATACAAGTACGACAAGATTAATATTTTTTTTACATTGATTGCTAAATGAATATGGTAAAAACTGACCCTTTTACATGAATTTTATACGGTCAATGCAAAAAGTCTTTACTTTCTCTATCTTCTTAAAATAATGTAAGAAAGATAGTTGGATATGCTTGGTAATAATAATGTACATATCTAGTTACATAATAATATTAAAGGGCGTGCAATTTGTTTCACCCCTAGCCCTAGAAAATGCCTAAGAACACAAAGACATGATGAATAAAGAGAATTCAAAGAAGCCTAAACTACAAAAGAGAAAGAAAAAAAAATTAGCTATTTTTGAAATTCTTCTCCTCACAATTCCTGAAAGTTGAATATAATCTTTCTGTCCACGGATTCAAGAAGCCCAATTTCATCCACCGATCGATCCTCAACCTCGTTCTCGTCATCAATGGAAATATTCAAATCCAAAGAAACACAAGGGCTTGTCTCCTCCAAAGTTCCAATGTCACCATTGATCTTTTCTTCCTCAGACATCGATTTTTGTTTGATCGAAGGAGAACAAGTCCTTGATCTTGAACTGAAACTTTCACAGCTCAGAATGATGATTGCGTCACAAAGTGCAATCTCTTCACCGTTTGAATCCGCAACTCTTCCTCTCTCCATGGCCCTTTTGAAACCAAGTTGAGAACAATAATCCGCTTGTTCTATATCTTCAACAAGAAACACTCTATGAGGGTTGTTCATCATTGCTTCTGCGAACCTCTCTATGTAACTGCAACTTGTTTCTTCTCTCGATCTCTTGTTCCTGCTATAATCCTCAGTTGAATCTGCTCTTGTCGACGCGAAACTACTCAATGCTATGGAAACGACGTGGTTGTGGGATCCAAAAACAAGCCGAGCCAATTCTCTTGTTATTTTCTCTTTAGCTTCCACATCAACACCTTGGAACACCAACCACGTTTCTTCTTTCACTTCTTCACTGTTTCTCACTTTTCCTTTTCTTCTCACCATGCCAGAACGACACTGCAAAATGGTGCTCGCAATTTCCGGTATTATATCCTTCTGCCACGACACCTTTTTCTCCAAAGCATTGCACAGTGTTTTCAAGTTCTCCGAGTTCAACTCTTTGAACCTGCTCACGTGCTCCACTTCCATGACGTCACTGGAAGAAGCGGAGTTAGGGTTGGGAGATGAGAATGGTTGCTTTGTGTTGTTGTCCTTGTTCTCTGGAATGTACACTCGCAAAGTTGGTTCCTTGGGGTTGTTGCATCCATTGTTTGAGACCCAGAAATGGTGGTTGTTCAATGAGTCTTTGGGTGAACCCACTTGCCACTCGTGATGGGTTTGGTGCAAATTCGAATGTTGTTGTTCGTATGAGAAACCTGAGGTTGAGGAAGTGGGTGACACTGAGGATAATGTGAGTGTTTTGTCCGAAGGATAAGGTTGCTTTTGGATTGAACTGCACATAGAGTTCCACTTTTTGCAAAGCTCTCCCACTGGGACACAATTCTGTTGGAATATACGAAAAAAAAAAGTTAATTTTCATCGTATACGATTATACTGTAACTATTACACACTGCATACAAATACAAAAGTAAAACATGATGAGTGTGTTTAATGAAACATGTGATAAACCAGAAAGTGTTAAACAGTTGATGTTAAGAGAGTTGGAATAGTAATTGGAAAAGTTTGAGTGAGAGAAGTTGAATGAGTGTGGAGACATGAAAAGAGAAAAAACAAGGAGAGAGAAATTGTGAGTAATAACAGTATGAAAATCCTTAATTTTTTTAGGATACCTAAGAATTTGTTTAATTTGAATGCAAATGATGTCTTAATATAATATAGTAATAGGAGTGGAATCCTTTGAAGGTGTGTTTGATTGGGATAATGAAGACCTGATCATTGTAGGTGATTCCTTTATTCTCATTTTTGTACTGTTGGAGCCATGCAGGGAGGGTTGAAGTTGAGGAGTCACTATTACAAGTACTGCTTTGAAAGCTTCGAATTTCGGTCTCATTCTTGGTGGAAGCTTCCGCGAAACAAGGTTGTTGTTTGTGTTCATCCTCCACTCCTTCGAGTAAGAGCCAGCTACTTCTCTTGTCAGCTTTCTTGTTTATGGCCTCATTTTCTACACCACTGTGCAAAAAGAGATAACATTTATCAGTTACTGCCTTCATTTATTTCGGGTCATATTCCACTTTCAAACTTATGCAGAGAACAGTAACAAAAAACGGAAAAAAGGCTCTCAAAAAGATCCTTATTATCGATGTTAATCCAAGGAAAACCAATAAAAATACACAAAAAGAAGAAAAACCTATTTCCTTAGTTGGTTCTAATCAACTAAAAGGGAAGTCACACTCCAACGACTGACGTCTTACTCGTTTCAGTGCATACACTTTTAACCAAAGTTTTTTGCCATTGGTTTTTTCTTCTTATACACAGTACCCACTTCAGAAAAAGAAGTGAAAAAGAAGCAAATATTCACACAGAAGAAAAAAAAAAGTTTTCCCAATTTTGTTCACTGTGCATTTCTTCCACTCCCACTTTTCTTTTCCAGTTTTAATCTTTAAAAAGCAAAAGCTAATTCCATTTTTTCCCTTTTCCGATGCCTGTTTTCAGCTAATCAACTATTCATCCAAAGGAAAAAAAAAAAAAAAAAAAACAGTTTGAGAAATGGGATAGAGAAGATTGCACAACTAAATCAAAAACATGTTTGGAAACCGTTGAGTAGGATGAAAACATGAAAATCTCAGAACTACTAACTTACCAGAAAATGTGTTCAAATTATATATATTATATGTATATATAATATAATATCTGTAACGTATAATATGAAAGGCCTTGTAATTATATATGGAACTTTACCAAAACTGATTTACCTGTCAGTGATGAGACTCAAGCGCAAGGTTCCGGCAGGGATAGTAATGGGATGAAGATCCCAAAGAGTCTCCAACGATGGTTGGCCATTTTTGCATCTCATGTAAGCTTGAAAAGTGGCAACACCCATCAACCGAAACCTTCCACCATTTTCTTCAAACCCATTCACAAGCTTCCCAATCTCCATCACCATGTGATCCACGGGACAATAACACGCTCTCCCTTGTGATCCACGACTTCTGTAATCAAACACCCATTTGAGATCTCCCAGATACAAAACATACCCTTTGTTGTGTTCTTCACTTCTCTTCACAAGATTTCTCAACTCTTCAATCTTTTGCTCAACTTCCACTCTCGAAACATTCCCAAAAGAAGAAAGAGAAAGAGGGATAAACTTCACACCCCTGAGACACTCACCAGCATCCCCTCTATCAACCTTTTCCATCACTCCTCTAACCACACTCTCCATACTCGTAACACACTCTCCTACAATCACAACACTTCTCTTTCTCTGACTCGCCAAATTCTCAATAACACTAGCAACATCCTCACCCCTAATGGGATCCAACACCAACCCTTTCTCTCCACTGCCACTGTTTTCCTTTGTCTTAGTATTACTATTACCGTTACTGTTACTGTTATTGCCACTACCATTGTTCTGAGAGCATATTTCCAGAGAAACCGCTTGTTCAACGTTGCTTTTCACTTGGGTGCTGGAGAACCCAGCCTCCCTCATGACTCGGCTAACGCTAGGGTCATCCAAGATCGAGATAATGAGTTGCTCCAGTTCTATTTTCACTGCCAGAAGAGGCTGTTGTTGATTCTCGATGGATCCACGTCGTTGGTGCGCCTGAGCGCGTTTGAAGGCGGCAACCAAAGCGTTGGAGATGGAGGGGCAGGCGTGAGAGTGGTGGTGGTGAGAGCCTTGCAACATGGGGCTGGAAGAGGTTGAAGCCGGTAAGCGATTGAGCGCAACGTTGAAGCAAAGCTCCAGGGCCTTGCACTGAAGAGGGTGAGAGTGGGATTGGAGACACGCGGTTCGTAGAAGGCCGTTGGTGATCGAGAGCATCGTGTTCGCAACGTGGAGCGGCGTCACCTGCGCGTGCCCGCGACGCTTCGCGAGTGTCACCGCTTGCTTCACTATGCTTGCAGCTTCCGGGGTTAGACCCTGTTGCACGGCGCAGCTTCCTGTTCTCATCTCCGAGGATGATGTAACAGCACTGAAAGCAAGGTGAAAAATTGCAGTTTTTCGTCGCAATCTTGGATGTTGTTGTTGTTGTTGTTGTTGCAGACAATGGTTTGGAGTAGTGAGAAAATTAAAGATTAACGTTGTGAGTAGAATAGAGTGTCTGAAAACGTTGGCATCTTGGGTAAGTGTAAGAGGGTGTGATGGTGTTAATTTGTAGGGTAGGGTGGGGAAGTAAGGTGTTGTTTTGGGAGGGTAACGTGATGAAAATATAAGTGGTTTGGTGCATATGAGATATTAAGCATAAAATAGTGAGAAACTTTTGGGGAAAAAGAGGGAGTGTATGGTACGTAATTCCATCACCTTTACATTAACAAGGCTGTCATGTCAAAATTAGAGCAACTTTTTCGACCCCGTTGTAGCCTTTAAAGCTGCCCATTCTGCCCAATACTATTAACTAATCTTTTTTGTGGAGGGTGGGTTGGTCTAAAAGACAAAGAGAGAAGGAAGAAGAGAAAGAGCAAGAGAATTTATGGAGGAAGAAGGAGTGTGCTTTTCTTGTGGGTGAGGTAAATTTGTGGCAGATACTATTAACTAATAATCTTTCTTTTTTTCCCTTGGATATTGCTTTCAGCCACATGGCCACGTAGAGGTAGAAGATGCTCTCATTTGAAGCTCAAAAGCATAAAATGAGCGTCCCTTTTGAGTAGATAATGCCATATTTTACTTTTAATATTGCTTTATGATACAGCGCTTTACTTTAAGCAAAAGATGGAGGGTATATTAAAATCGGAGCTCTAATAAAATGTGTTTGAAGGTGTTTGATGGTGTTTGATGGTGAAAGAAGAGAAAAGATAATAGTCATGTACCTTTCACTTTGCCCTCAAATCTCATGCTGTTTCTCCAAACACATTAGTTTAGTGATCAACTCTTGGAATGACCTTTTTCATACACATTAATACAATAACCATTATCCTTTGTGTTTAAAAAATCAAAAAGTTAAACCGTTATTGGTGGGAGAGAATTCAGAAATCAGAAATGATGGGCTGTGTTGTAAGCAAGTGTATATATTCCCCTCTTTCGTTCAGACACTCCTTTTCTTGGTAGCATTGCAGAGTGCTTTGTGTTCAAATAATTTTGGTGCCCTTTGTAAGTCTTTTTAGGCCAACAAAGATAGATAGAAGAGACTTTTTGACTGGAAGCCTCAGCTAGCTAGCTCTCTACACTCATTCATATTCACCAAACCAAAACCATAAAAGTAATTCACAAACAGTTTCTAGATTTGGATTACATCTTATCACATTCATTTTCGATCCTTATACTCACTAATTCTAACCACATACTTAACCATCTTCTGGGGCGTGCACTTCTCATGTGTAGTACAAAGTCATGCCCTAAACATCATAACAAAACACCATTTTTTTTTAAGGGTTAAATATGTTTTTGGTCCCTCAACTTTCAACAAATTTTAGAATTAGTCCATTTCGAAATACGTGAATTTAGTCATTTTAATCAAATTTTGTTAGGTTTATTTGATGTTTCGTACGTATTTCACGATTGTATTTGAGTTGTTTATACTTTAATGTTAAGTCAAATACTATTATGAAACGTGTTTGAAATGTCAAATAAACTCAATAAAACTTAATAAATCAAAAGATGAAGGACTAAATTGGTTCAAAGTTTCGAAATGGACTAATTCCAAAATTCACTAAAAGTTAAAGGACCAAAAACATATTTAACCATTTTTTAAAATGTTAAGACCTAAACTGGAAGTCTATCTGAATCTTACAAAATTAACTTTAAGATTTGCATTCACTTATATACTCTAAATTGATCTTATTTCTAGTTGGCGTACGACCGTCAACAAAGCAGATGTTACTAAAGATACAATCTTATTTTTCTAATGTAAGAAAAACCATCTTGATAGAAAAAGAAAAATTTGATGAATATGAGACAATGGTGTTAGGGATCGACGAAGATGACGTTATGAATTTTGGTGTTGTCAAAATGTGGTGTGAATGGTCATGTGTGTATGTGCCTTCTAGTTTGGTATCAAAAGAGACAAGTCCATGGTTATTTGAGTGGGTTTGCACTGTTTCTTTCATTGATTGCTCATCAACTAGTTATCCATTATATCACTCACTTTCTTGTATGATTGTAAGATCATTTCTCCCTTTTTTTTCTTTGTTGTAATGTTTCCTTAGCATGTTTTATTTAACTTCTTTCTTTCAAGATGACACGCACTGAAATTATAATTGGGTGATTCACACACACTAATGATACGTCATGGGTCATTGCACAAAACAAGTAAAAGTGGAGCAGTTGATTGAAGAGTGAAAGGGAGATATCTACGTTCAAAAATATTCTTCCCATTTCTTTATCTTACTCTTTTTCCTGAATACCTAGATAGATGGAAGTGAGAGCATTTTTCAGTATATGTGCCTTCTCTGCTTTCTATGCAAACGCAACCTTCAACACTTCAAAATCTATCACCCTATAACCTAAAATCGACAACCCTATCTAACAAATTAACCTACACACTAAACACAACATCAACCCTCAACAATTCAACCTATAATTGCTCGTTACATTCTTGTAACATACATAGACACACACACAAAATAGCTATTGTCTTCTATTTGCATTTCATTTATGCTTAAATTACCATTTTAGTATCTTTTTTTTGTTTGGTTATCGCAATTTCATTGATGAAATTAATTTTTTTTATCAAATGAGATTCATAGCACAATAAAAAGAGATATTATTCATTGAGATTTTCTCAAATTACACATAAATTTCTTTTTGTTTTGAAAAGAGTAAGATCTTTTATGAGAACACTATAAGAAAATCCTTAATTAAAAACCAATTGTAGAAACAAAAAATAGTTAATCACTATAGTGGTCAATTTAAATATCACTCTACAAAATTAAAAATTATTAATTACTAAAAATTGTCACTATTATAAATAAAATATTATAATTTGTGACTAATTATTTAGAGACCAATTTAAAAACTTAAGTGATTTTGGTAACAAAAACTTAGATAGTTAATTTTAAGCGACCAATTTTCTTTGGTAGCCAAAACAATGATAATTAATTTTAAATACCAATTTAGTGATCAATTATAATTTTTTATTCATAATATTGACTATTTTAGTAATCAACAATTTTTAATTTTGTAAATTAATATCTAATTGGTTATTATAGTTACTAATCATTATTGGTCACTAAAATTTATCACTATTTAGAATTTGTTTTCTTATAGTGTATTCACGTTATATTCAATTCAAAATCTTAAAATAATAAATTTTAAATACTTTTTTTTTATACTACTGCTCAATGATTTACATTTTTATTAAATGTGAAATTTAGATTGATTTTTGAACTTTTACCTTATGTATACCCTCCATCTTCTCATACGTGAAACTTAAATTGATATTTTAATTGTTGTAATGACTCTAATAAAAAAAGTAAAAATTAAAAAAAAAGTCTTGAGAATTTCATTATATATCCAAAAAGAAATATAGGTTGATGTCATTATTTTTAACTTTAAAATAGCCAATAATGTGTAAAAATTTATGTGAGTCCAATTTCATTTACGAGAAAATTATTTATAAAAATTAAATTAATACTCACTAAAAGTTAAATTAAACTCTAAACAAAAAAGTAACCAAAACTTTGGTGTTCAAATTTGGAAATTGATTTACCAACTCGGAAACTTATTCAATGACAAAATAGAGAATTGTTTAAAAACTAACAAATTAATTTCTAAAATAAGTTCTAAATCAGTTTATACAATAACTAAATGCTTTTTTTAATCTTAAATGAGTTTATATTTGATGAATTTCTTATAGTGCAATCAGACGAAAGTGATTTTAAAATTAAGAGATTAAATTAGTTGTTTTTTTTATCAATAAACAGATTGAATAGAATCAATTAAAGAAAAATTAAAACAGTAATTAATTTTTTGTTTTTCAGTTTGCTCTCTCTTAAGTCTTGGTAGGTAGTTATGAAATATTTCCATATGTGTTATGTATGCAAAGAAGGAAAAATGAAGAGCTTTGTGTAGTGTAGTTTTAGTGGTCCTTCTATTCCAAAATAATATCAATGATGATGCAGTCAAAAGTCTGCATAATAAATATAATAAACTTGTGTTGGGTAATGCAGCTCAGAAAATTGAAGTCAATAAATAAATCATTAGATTAAGTTTGGATATAGAGATGTGAACACTCGCCCACACGTGCACAAAATTTCTGCTTTATTGTTTTCAGCTTAGCTCAACCAAGTGCTATCAGCCACTTCTTT
>Ga0209389_1003276_pt1 | contig 12958 bp, 2 predicted proteins | sample CowpearedBW_FD_187526 | JGI IMG/M metagenome (GOLD analysis project Ga0209389, IMG submission 187526) | Root nodule microbial communities of legume samples collected from California, USA - Cow pea red BW (SPAdes) (version 2) | ecosystem: Host-associated > Plants > Roots > Nodule | place: USA... | reverse complement strand
TCTCTGTCTTAAGCTGTCTAATGGAAGAAAAAAAAAGAATGGAAAAATAATTTAACTTAAACTATTTTAGTTCTGGATAAGTTAAATGAAAAATCTTTTTATATTAGTTAAGTATAACTTAAGCATGTGAAAAAAAAATGACTTAAATATGTTTCTAGTTTTGTAAGTTCCAGAGATAGTTTGGTTTTAATCTCTGAAATTTATAATTGATTGTCTAATAATGATTATAATTTGAAAAAAATAAAATCTTATAGAGCATATTGAATATGATGGTTCTATGGGCATAACTTTTCAACCTAATCCATGTTCCTCACTAAAAGACACTGTTAAATGTAGCTGTCACAGCATGCACTGCAGTGATTATCTGCTGCAAATTTTCTACAAAATCATGAAGTCTACCTATGTATCTGGTCTGCTCTACAGAAATTTTCCAATCAAAGATGTTTCATTTAATTCTATTCTTACTAAAATGAATCTGCGTGACGTATACTTTTGGTTTTTAAGACTTTTTCAGAAACTTTTGCTTTTTTTTTTTTAATTTTAAAATAAAATAAGATTAGTTTTTGCTTGTTTTTATCAATTTGCCACTTAAAATTCTAATGTTATAAATTTTTTAAATGAAAATTGTAAGCTAAATTGGATAAATGATTTTATTAAGAAATTACTCATTAAAACATCAAAATTAATATAAAGGACTTAAATATGCTTTTTTTAGTCAAATTAACGAGTTTTCATTTTGATTCCTACACTTTTATTTTCTTCCTAAAAAACTAAAAATTTCTGTTTTTAGTTTTTGTAATATAAACTTTTATTTTAATCCATGTAAAAGATTTTTATTTATTTTTATTTCTCCAAAAGTTTTAAATATCTATTTTATTTCTAATATTTATTTTAAGATAGATAAATAACATTTCTTTGTTTTCATATCTAAAGCCTTATCACCTGACTTTCTTTGTTGGACACATAAAATTTAACTACTATAATTATAATTATAATTATAATAAACCAAAATCCAAAACAAAATTTCAAGGACACAAAAGTCAAATTTTACTTATTTCACACAAAACACAACACCAAAATCCAAATAAACCCACTATACAATATTTTGTAAGAGTCTTCTATCTTTATCAAATCTCCACTAAAACTTGTAAATTTTAAAATATCAGGATGAATGGTGAACAAGAACATATAAGATTTTTCAATGAAAGAGAGAAAATGTTTATGATTTGAAAACTAAAAGAAACACTCAAATTGCATAAAATAGAATTGAGATATTTTTTAAGAAAAGTAATGATCTGCCATAGAATTTGGTTGGAAAAAATGAAAAAACATTGATGTGTGGAAGAGAGACTGAAAATGTAGCCTAGAATAGAAGACTTGACTCATTCACCAAACTCAAGATTATGTCACAGTTAGATGCTCATTATATATACAAACATATTCAGATTGAGACTGAGATAGTGATGGATATAGGAGAGTTGCAATGCTTATGTGTCCACTAATAATCAATTTGGACGGTGGAAAAAAAAAAGATACCTAGCTCAAATGCATCATCATCCCTTCACATTTTTTCAAATTCTCAAACACCTTTTATTCATGTAAAGCTCAAATCTTTTCATTAAATTCAGCTCAATCCACCAGTTCAATCAGCTTAACCAGAACCCAGTTTCATGATTTTTTAGATTCAGTAAGAACAGGTCAAAATTTTGGTTTTTAGTAGTTTTTTTCCAATCTAATTTCTTGAGTCATTTACAAGTCAAAATGCAGGCTATGATACCCTTTTTGGCTTTTTTTTCTTAAGCAGTACGATTTGGAAACTCTGGTATTGTTGAAGAGTCAAACACTCAATGAATTTGACAGTTGAAAAATTCACCACTTAGTGGCCATCTTAATCTCAATACCTGCTCTTAAGTCTTGGGTGGTGGGGACTCAGAGGAGTACCTCCAAGTCTTTGGAAATGAAAAAAATAAAACATCAATTTCCAAGGAAAATTATCAAACAATTGGCACAGTTCAGCCAAGTCAATGAAGTCCACTCACTATACAAAATTTCTAAGTCTCGTTTACAAAAGAACAAAGGAACAAAATTAGCCACAAGAAAATCTCTGGAAAAGGTTTTGATACCTTATTATTGGATGAGTTTGAGTGCATAACAAGAGTTGGACAAAAAAGAATTGCAACAGCCAATGGTTTGAGCCAACCCCAATAAAATCATCATGGCCAATTCTAAAGTGCAGCTAGCACATCTTATCTTCCACTGTTTATGGCTAAACCACAAACAGGTTTAAACTTTCCAGCATATTATCAACAGAAATTAAAAAAAAACCCACAAAAATAAGCACAGTGCAGAATAGGAGTATACATAAATCAATCAAAATTTAACTGTAGAAATAGTTAAAACTAGAGATGAGTCATATAACAAAAGTGGTTAGAACTATGTGAATATATATCCCAGGCTAAGAAATCCAAAATTCCCATCAGAAAAGATTGGGAATGTCTTCCTACTATATAAAACAAATGGGGGTTTAGGCATATCCTAAGATAAGCTACAAAAGCTTGCCAAAAGATGTAACACTATTTCCCTCACAACAACCTCCTCACTTGAGAATTTCTATGTCAAATTCTAACACCCCAACAGGTTTCTCCAAATGCCCCTCCAAAGAAAAAGGCTTGCATTTGCTTGGCATAAAGGTGCCTTGTACCATGAACACACCAAAGCTATGATGAGCCATTCAACACTGCAACTTTTGGTGTTATACACATCACACAAATATCAGCAGATTTCGTTTTTCTGACATGTGTTCAGCCACTTTCTCTTCTGCAGTTACCAGGCAACAAGAACTTGTACTTCTCTGCATTATTCAACAGATATGATGGAAGATGAACTGCAGAATAAGAATGGGGAATAGGTCCCATCTTCCCAATAATCTCCTTAAATGTATACTCTTCAGGGAGCATGTCAAACAGGTCAGTCCCTTTGCATATGACATCCTGAATCCTGTCACGGTTCAAGTAATGCGCGAACCTCACCCGGTCATTGTGGCTGTAAGCTTTCATCTTGAACACGAATTCGCTTATTTGGCGAAAACAGAAGCTGCAATGCCAGCCAGCATCTGATAACAACACATCAGATTGCCTGTAGTGTGCATAACATGTCTTGCCAGTTCTGTATCTGTGAATCGATGCTCTCCAACTTTGGTTGTCAAGAAAGAACTCAAAAGAGTACAAGTAGTTCCTCATTTGGAGATGAAGAATAGAAGGGATATCATTGCACCACCTCAAGAGGTTAATTGTGTGAGCACTGGGAATCTCATCAACATCAGACATTATCAAGAGATCATCATCTTCTATTCCTGCTATCCTCAGAAGCCTGTCCAAGGCCACTCTTTGGTACGCCTCTTCAACAAAAGGATTCTCACCCTTCATAAATCTTCCTCCAACCACCCCATATGTCAACCGAGAATCAACAAACCTAAACTTGTCCCTGTTGTTTTCGAAAATCAAAGGTTTGGGAATTCCTGTAAAAGTTGAGTTTGATTCCAGGATCACAAAATGTGTCACATATGGATACATCTCTTTCCAGCGAATGGTGAGGATGTCAACTTCATTGCTGAACAGAACTGCGTCAAAGACTCGTCTCGGTGATTCACGAATTCCCCAACCATGAAGCCTGCACAAAGTCTCCATCGACACATTCTCATGATAATAGTGAGGGATTTCATGGAAGGGCTTTGGAGGAGACTCCCAAAGGGGTCTCAGAAAATACGAGATTTTCAACCCATGAAAATACACACAGAAGATTCCCATTGGAACAACCACAAACAGAAACATGCAGGTCTTGAAATCCAACCCTCGCAAAATGCAACGAAGCCTCGACATGCCCAATGCTGCACGAGTTCCCTGCTGCGTTGAAAACAAAACCACTCTCATGTTAGTTTATTGCTCAAATACCTTACATGCATCACAGCACAACCAGTATCAAGCAGTAGCAGGCCATGAATTCGTCCAATCCATCCCTCACAAGCACATATTAGACAAAGACATCGCATGGGAACAATTCAAAAACCACAACCTGGTACTGTTTCCTCTTCTCGTGAAAATAGGATCCGGAGAAACCCCAGAAGATGGAATATAAAAAAATACAGAACACACACAACAGGACAAAAAAAAGTTAGGGAAAGCACAGAAATTTCAGTTCCCAAGTTCATGTATTCCTGAGCAAAGGGAAACCAAATGAAGCAGGGGGCAATACAATTAGAGGGTTTGAAAAGGGCGAAAGATCCAATTCCAAAAACTCAAACTTGAACTGAATCCACGTTTCAAAAGAATGCTGAACCAAAAAAAAAAAAAACCCACACTTGAAACTTAAAAAACTGGACAACCAGAGAGAAATTGCATGTTCAATAACCAATCTAAATACACACAAAGGGTAACATGGTGGAATAAAGTGAATGAAACACTGAAAATTTACTCAAAAAATCAAGCTTTTTGATTCAGACGGAAAAACAAAAGACACAAAGAGTCTACAATTTCATTAATTTTTACACATGAAAAATGGGATATACGAAAGGCAGCATGTTTGAAGTTTCCCTTTTAGTATTGACATGAGAAGAGAATTTGAAGTGACGATTTTCATTCCAAAACTGAAAGTGGGAAGAAAGAGAGAGAAAGTGCAAGTACCTGGCTACAAACATCGCCACATATGTCATCACTCTTCTTGGAATTGTAATAGCCTTCAGACATGGTGAATGAAAAAAGAAGAAGAAGAAGAAAAAAAGCAGAATCTTTAGAGTAGAATACAATGTTTGAGGCCTTCGTGGCTGAAGTATGATGTTTTTGTGTGACTCTGAGTCTCCCCAGCCTCAACAAACACCATACTGTGTAACGCCAGTTACATTTATAGCATAGCCGTTTTCTTTTTCTTTTTTCTTTTCTATTTATTTTATTTTTTCTCTACCCATTTTTTTCTCATATTTATTTTCTTGTAACCGTTCTCTTTTAATTATTTTATATTTGTGTGTTTGTGTTTAATTAAATAAATTTTTAATTTCTTTCTGACTTTCAATCCGCGTATCCATTTATTCCTTTTCAATTTATATTTCTTTTAATAAAAGTATGTATATTTTTATCTGTTATTTTTTCAAATTTTAAGATGGTTTAATTTTTTTTCAATTACATTTTTAATTTAATTAATACGGAAAGAAAAAATTAGCTCTGATGATAAAACAAAGAAAATATATAAACATATAAATAAATGTACGTTGGAAATAAGAAAATAGAAAAAAAATCTTAAAATTATATTAAAAATGAAAATAAATAAATAAATGGTTTCCTTAATTTGAGTCGAAATACATTAAACGATTATTACGAACAAACATATCATCATTTTAGTCTTCAAATCTAAAATTAAAATTTTGCATATATTTTGTTAACCTAATATATTATAAAAAATATAATTAATTAAAACCAAAAAAAAAATGTATGAAAATTTACATATTAGACCAAAAGTTTAGATCTTTCAAAATTTTATTACTAAAATTACAAAAAATCTGTTTGTTATTTATTTATTTTTTATTGCTCCATGAATGGAGGAGGGAAAGGGACTCAGTGGGTCCATTTTTTGACAATTTGCATTGTTGTTTGATTCAGTGTAAAAAGTAAAATAATAAATATTTAATTTTATAGTACATGTAAAATAATTAAAATTAAAAAAAATTATTTGAATTATAATAGGGTTATTAATTAAATTTTAATATTAAAATATGATTTATATTTATTTACAGTACTATTTTAAGGTCATCACTTGCTTGAGAAAGCACAAAAATAAATAAACACTTATTCTAAGTCGTATATTCTTTCCTTATTCTTTTTATTCTCTTCTTTTCTTTCATTTTTATTCTTTTAGAAAAATAAACGCTTCTTTTAATTATCATCTACATTTGTCCTTTTACATTTTTATCATACACTAGAACGTCATTTTTCTTCATGTTTTTGAAAAAAACGTCTATTTAAATTAAAATTACTTTCCAAAAATATAATAATTAAAAAAATAGAGACAAGGATAAGGCTAAAAACGACATGTGAGTAGTTATATATCTCACACACATATTGGTGGTATGTATTATTTTTTTAAGTAATTTTTTTAAGGAAAAAACTAATACAAAAGAGTGTGTATATAAATTTAATACAAAAAAAAACTATTTTTTATTGAAAAAGACAAGTCCATCTAATTACCAAATCAAGATTTATCAAGTGTAAGAAATTCAAATAGTAAATATATAATTTGTAAACTTTGTTTTTCTTTCTTTCACCCTTTTTATTTATAGAGTTGAAAATAAAAAATTGTTGATAGAAATACCTTTCTAAAGAGGAAAGAGCCAACCCTAATTAACAATCCCTTGGAAATTTCAACCTTTGGGATAACTTCCCTTTCATGCCCTTTGAACAATTCAAAAGTTCTTCCCATTTAGATGAGTTGAAAAGATGAGAGAAAATGTTTGATCATAAATAAATTAGAATGATACAATGAAATATTGCAAATTTTTTTTGTCCTTTCACAATTCCTTTAGTTTTAAAGGTAACTTATTTCCTTGTAAGTTTTTTCTTTTCTATTCCAAAAGATTTGTTATTTTTTCTTGGAATTGTGTAACTATTTATTTATGAAAAAAAAGAGATAATGAACACTTTCACATACATTAAGATAGATATTTATATTTATTTATTGTAAGAATATAAAGAGAAACTTAACACAAAACTACCCCTTCAAGTTTAAGAGCATGTAACTAGCAACATAAATAAATATTGATTAACTTGCCTCTTCCTACTAAACTAATTTAGAATATATATATATATATATATATATATACATATATATATATATATATATATATATATATATATTTGAAAAATGTCATAAATTTATATTGACTGAATTATATTTTGAATTCTTGATATTTAGGATAAACTTACTTTTTGATGTCCCAATTTAAAATATAAAAAAAGTCAATCTCCAAATGAAAAGAAAATACTTTATCATTTCAATTCATTGTTTAGGATTAACATGTATATTAGTTTTTAATTGAATATTTAAAGAAACGTTTTTTTATTAACTAGAGGGCTTAATACTTCTTAAAAGAAGTTGGGGAATCAAAGTCAAATTCACTTCAGTTTTTAATTGATTGAAAATATAAATAAGTTATTAATATTTAATGAAGTAAACCAATTTCAAAAGTTTCTCAAGTTAATAGCTTTGAACTTACATTTTTTTTTTCAAATTGAGTTTTTATTACCGTTATACAATCTTAGAGACACACTTCTAAATCTTTTACCCCCAAAAATCAAATTTTTAAATGTTTATTATTTTTCATTTCATGTTTATCTAGGAATAATTTTGTAACGTTTAGTGATTGATTTGCATTCAAATATTTGGTGGTTTTATATACATATTAATTGAAAGCAGTAATTTTTATTTATTTTTTAATAACTAGATAGTTATAGTTACTTAAACCAAGTTGGTTTGTTTTTAAGATAAAGTAATTTATTTTTTTCAGTTGTATTATTAAGAATCTCTCTCATCGAAGATTAATTAATTATAAGTTCAGTTGATAGATATTTTATAGGGTTAAATATGTTTTTGGTCTCTCAAGTTTCAGTGAATTTTGGAATTAGTCTTTCATCAAAACTTTATACCAATTTAGTCCTTCATCTTTCAAAATGCGTTAATTTAGTCCTTTTAACTAAATTTTGTTAAGTTTATCTTACGTTTCAAGCACATTTCATGATAGTATTTAAGTTAACATTGAAGCAAAAATGTGTCAAACAGTGTAAATAATTTAAATACTATCATGAAATACGCTTGAAACATCATATAAACTTAACAAAATTTGGTTAAAAGGATTAAATTCACGCATTTTGAAAGATGAAAGACTAAATTGGTCAAAAGTTTTGATGAGAGACTAATTCCAAATTTGGCTGAAACTTGAGGGACCAAAAACATATTTAATCATATTTTATATTAACATCATAGTTTAAAACATTTAAGTTGGTAACTACGCTTTCAACTTTAAAGTATTAGCCATTCTTCTAAACAGTCACAATTTTAAGAAAAAAAAAGGCTGAGTTATTTTTCTTATCATTGATTTATTTTATTCAATTTAATTCCATTATAAATAAAATATTTAATCACTATTTTAATTTCAAAAATGCATTAAAGTGACTCTTTTAATGTTGAATTAAATATTTCAATTTTTTAAAATGTATAATGTGTCTTTTATACATAAGTAAGTGTCTATTAATTTTTTTCTCTTCCCACTTCAACCAACTCTCATAATATATCCTCATGGTCACCTACAACATCATGTGCGTATCTCATAATAATAAGAACTATCGCAAAAGAGTAAACACAACAATTAACCATAAAAAGAAAAAGTAAGTTAATGATGATTTTAGGTAACCAAAATCTATAATTTGAAACACATAAAATGTAATAACACTCACAACATACATTTTTATTCAAAATCAATACATTGTTATAAACTTCAAACCTAATTATTTTATACTCAATTTCTGGATTATCTATCATTAAAACAAATACTCGTGAAGTCAAACACCTGTTATGTAATTTTGAAATAAAATATCACAAACGACCCAAATTTTCTTGGTCTTAATCGCTCATGCCAATATAAATTCACTTATGACATCATCTAAAAGGCGATTTGTGAGTTTAGTAAAATTAGAATAACTTCACAATTTGATCCTTACTCAAAGCATAATACTATATTGACTAATATAACATTTCTCCTTATCGTATTCATACAATGTATAAAATTTTATTCACCTTCCTAACCACACATTCCCTTACATCATCATATTACACATCATTCATGCATAACATTCCTCAAAGAGTCATATTCACTCTCACAATATTACACCTTAAATAACTAAAAACATTCCAACACACACTACCCAACAAACACAAAGGGCACCCAATGCTAGTCAAGTAGAGAGTTTCCTAGGAAAAAATATTAAACTAACGCCCAACGATTTGACATTTCCGCCCAACGGTTTGATACTTTCGCCCACAAAGATCCTCATCGCCTAAAGGTGAAGCCAATTCCAACACCTCAAACCCTTAAACTCTCTAGAATTTAAATTCCAAAATGACACCTAATGACACTTGAGCAGTGCCCAACCCTAACTATCCTTGGAGCTCACTATCAAGCGAGCACCTAGAGGCCTTAACATGGTGTCCAACACTATGGACCATTGGAACTCACTGTTAAGTGAGTACCATGGTGATATTTGAGTGGTGCCTAACAATATAGCCATTGGAGCTCACTACTTGGCTTTTTAAAGTGGCACCCGTCTCTACACTCCCAATGCCTAGCACCATATCAAAGATCAACGATGAATGAATTTAGCTTACACATTTGGCTAAAATGGTCACTTTTACCTCTTTTCTGACTAACTAGTATTAATTCAATGTAGAAATACATGATTCTAAGTCAGTGGCTTAAATTCAAGTGCTCATTCTCAATCATTCACAATTTCAAACAAAACTTAAATACACACATGCAATTCAATCATAAAGTTTCACATATTCAAACCAATAATCAGTTTTACTCAATTCCTCAAGCATTCACATAAAGTATAATCATATAATATATCAACAAGTATAAAGAACAACCAACAACACTAGTTTTCCTTATCTTGGTTAAACAAATCCATATCTCACAGTTACTCCTTATAATATTATTTCTCACATAATGATCTAACTATAAAATTAAAACTCAAATTAGAAATGTAAACATATCATCTTGATCATCGACCAACAAATATTCACTTTGATAAAATTTAAGTCATTTGTTGAATCATAACACATATGCAACTCAAAAAGTAAAACAACCTAAAAAATGGTAAAGAGTGAATTTACTCTATTATTTACTTGATTCAGATAGAAGTGTAGAGTTTTTCACTATGATCGATTTGATGGTTTAAGAAAAAAGTTAGAAATATGGAGAGAAGTGAAATGAAAAATTTAAAAAGAAATATACAAAGATGACAATGTATATAAAATGAAACTCGATTAATAAAAAAATTATTTATTACTTTAACATTTTATTATTAAAATATTTGAGTGTTACCTTTAAAAAGTATAAATATTTTAGACAACTTTTTAGGTTCTCATAATAATTATATGGTTAATTATGTTTTTAATCCCTACACTATAACACGATTTTGGTTTTAATCCTTATTTTAAAGTCTTCAATGGCTAGTACTAATGGTGTTTCACATTAGCATTCCGTTATGGACACATGAAATTATTTATTCCTCGTATGACATTAATTTCACACATGTGATAAATATGAGAGTTGCAATGCTTATATGTCTACTAATAATCAATTTGAGTGGTGAAAAAAAAAAAGACAATGAAAATTAATTCACTTGATAAAGAAAAAGAAGATGAAGTGGAAAATTAATTAATTTCACACATAATTTACCACATAACGAAATGCTAACGTGATACACTGTTTGCCACATAAAAAAGATTGTTTTCGTTGGCCATCGATGACTGAATCCCTACATTTTTTAAGTAAATAAAAAAACAAAATCAAACTTTAATTTTATTAATATAATAATCAAACTCCATTTTTAAAGACCACTAGTTATTTTCTAGATCTTTATATTAATAGATATATTTTTTGAATTCAACTAATTTCTTATAAAAAAATATATAAAAATGTTTATTTTTAATTATATTTTATAAATATATTTTTAAAATGTAATAATATTTTTTATTTTAATAATTATGTTAGAAAGTGGATACATATGCATATAGATATGTATGTGTTTTTACGGTTATTAATAGTAAGGTCAAAATAAATAAATAAATAAGTCTAAGAATGTAATTAAACCTTAAACTATATAAATAATTTGTAAACATTTCGTTAGTCAAATATATAAATTGATACATTTTTAATATAAAGGAAGAAGATTTTTCAATACTTGAGGTTGAAGAATTCGTAAGCATAATAAAGATGAAATTGATATTTTGTTAATGTTTGTGAAGAAGTATACATATTTATGTGGTAAAACAAAGTACTCATATATTTAATATTTAATATTTTTTGGCAAACTACACATGTAACATGTGAATGAAGTTATGGTGGTGCAGAAAGAAATTTTCCATCATTCATAGTAGCAATCCTGTGGATTTATTTTCCAGAAACGGCCCATAATGAAACCCAAACCAAGAATAGACAAAAAATAAAAATACAAAAATACGAAATCTGCATCGTCGTGTGTATGTGCCTTTGAAATTGAATAGCGTCAAAACAAATCACCAATTCTTAGCTTCGGTACATTTCTTCTCTCACTATTACTTTTAGGGTTCTCAATGATGCAATTGTTTTCTATTGTGATCACTGTGAATTGAATTAGGTTTGTTGCTTTTTCAAATTTGTTTTTGTTTTAAGGATTCTGCGACATTCTGTGATCTATGAGGATGGATTTGATGTCTGGTTATAAGGTATGATTTGATCTTGAGTGGTCTTTTGAATTTACAAATTTTTTAGTTCGAGATAACGACAGCGTGCAAGCCGAGCTCATGGTGATTTATCTCTGTTTAGACATTAATGAATTTGGTAATTATTGTGCAGGGGGTTGTTGGGCTTCTTGTTGGCAACGAGAATTCTTCAAACGAAGATAGGTATTTTTCTTTTTTTCTGTAAATGTTCTAAAAACTGTTTTGCTGTGTTATGCACAGCTCTGCTTGTCTGTTTCCTGCGGCGTTCTTGAGCAAATGTAATTGGGGATTTTCTGCAAGCATCATGTTCTGTTGGTTGATCGGTTCTTGTGCTTACTAGTAACTGACTTCTGCTGAGTAAGGGGTCCTGAAGAATATTCATCATTTTCATAAAAAAATATTTTTTTATGACATTCTTGATGTAGTTGTTTAACTGATTATTATTATGGGTTATAGACGTTTTTTCAGATAGATATCATTGATTCTTGCTCGTGGTTGCTGGATAATCTACATTATTGTTTGTTGAAATTGAAGTTCTTTGCTAGTTGACTTATATCTGCTGCCTTCCTTTTTGTTTTCTTTAGGTTAAATATATCATTTCTGACTATTTAAAATATCAAACTTTGTTTCTTTAATTCATTTTATAGTTTTCAATTATGATAGTGCGGAATATCATTTTAGCCTGATTTTGATCTTACTATTATACTTAGTGTCATACATTTTCTTTGTCTTATTTGAATAGATATGTTGAGCGCTTGCTTGACCGGATAAGCAATGGTAAATTACCAGACGACAGAAGAAATGCTATTGCTGAGCTTCAGGGTGTTGTCTTAGAAAATGAAGCTTTTCAGTTAGCATTTGGGGCAATGGGTACGTCCTATCTCTCAACCAGTTTTAGGTTTTTCACCCTCTCCTCTGTTTTAATAGGTTTGATATATTTGCAGGCTTTCCTATAATGCTAAGTGTCTTAAAGGAAGAACGTGATGATGTTGAGATGGTGACACAACTTCTTCCCTATCATGTCTACTTTCTATTGTTTTTCCTGTTTCTTTTTGGCACTAAAGGATGCAGATCATGAAGTTCACTTTTGTAAGGAAGACAATATGGAAAAAGAAAAAAAAACTATAAAAGTTAAAGTGTGATGTTATTTCAACAGTTCGATTATTAAACTCTCAAGTCTTTACTTATGTCAAATGTTAAATTCATCTGTCATATGTAAAGGAACTTCCTAGCTCATACTTTTTTGTGTTAAGCGTAGAACTTCTTCACTCAGATGAATTGTGAAAATTTCTATGAATCAATGTTCTGAAATTTATTCTAGTCAACCACACCCATGGGTTCTATGATGTTCTATTGAGCTTTAGCATTTATTGCTTTTTTCTAGGATTTTTTCATATTTGAAGATATATATATATATATATATATATATATATAT
>Ga0209389_1003274_pt1 | contig 12959 bp, 10 predicted proteins | sample CowpearedBW_FD_187526 | JGI IMG/M metagenome (GOLD analysis project Ga0209389, IMG submission 187526) | Root nodule microbial communities of legume samples collected from California, USA - Cow pea red BW (SPAdes) (version 2) | ecosystem: Host-associated > Plants > Roots > Nodule | place: USA... | reverse complement strand
GCCAACTAATGATATATAAAGAATAAATGCTTCAACAAATAAACAAGATTTGGATGCTAATTGGAATTGGTATAAATGATGGTAAAAATTAATGTATTCTATTCGAGCATGTAGATTACCGTTCGAATTAAATTTGCAAGTTCCATCTTCTACAACGAATTTTTGCTAATGGAAGCTTTGCACTATAATCTATACAGGTTCAACAACAACAAACTAACTGTTAAATCACTGCGCTATCAGCAACTGTGTCCTCTTCCATTCTTGCTCCATCTTCGTTTTCCCTAGTCTTTCTCAACCTTCGGTCTCTGTTTCAGAAGAGTAAGAGTTTCATTTACAAATAAAATTTATGTGGAAGCAAGAACATTGAGTGTTTATATAATAATAACAAGCCACAAAGATTAAGAACTACAAAATGAAAAAGGAAAGAAATGATAAACAAATCCTACAGTGACAACATATAAATTGTTGAAATCTTTCTTTATCCGATGCATCAAGCCAAACTAGGAAATTGAATGTTTCGGTAGCACCGACGATAGCTTCATAGATTCCCAAGCAATCATTAGATACAAAGAAATGTCCACAATATTAAATGTGAGCCTAGGGAGCTAAAATAGATCCTCTTCTAGTTAAGCTTCGACCATTGATGAAAAATCCACTAGTCCATACACATACAATCTGACTCTAGATCCACACAGCAGGAATTGGGACCTTCAACTGTCTCAAAATCACGTTTTAATTTTAATCAAATAGAAAAGAGTGAGCATAAGTCCAACCTGTTACGATATTCTTATCACCATAGGTCCTTACATGAAATTCATGCTTAAATTAGACTATTTTATCTCTCATATTTTTTTAGCTTTTTTTCTTTTTTTCTGAAGAGTGTCTATTAATTCATTCAACCAACCCTACATCTACCATATTTTCTCCAAAAAGAATAGGTATGCGGGACTTTAAGACGAGAATTCCTCAATTCAAATACACATGCAGAAATGAGTCGTCGTTAAGTCTAAACAATATTTACCTTTATAGCCATAGACGAGTCCTTTGTTTTACCCGCAAACATGTTTCCGTATAGCTTCGCATCTTTTTTGTCTTTGTCAGCTTGAAGTTGCTTCAATTTCTTTTGAATTACCTTTACCTCCCTGAAAAATGAAAAAAAAAAATGTTTCTGTAATGAGCACACGCATTTTTAATCTAGCAGTAAGCTCTCGTCAGGAGAATCAACCCCTTTATTTAAGTACCTGTTTTGTGGGTCCGCCACAAGAGCTTTCTTGATGTCTAAATCTGCTAATAGGAAGTCTCCAGTTTCTATATATGCTTGTGCTCGTCTGTAGAAAGCTTTCACGTTGCAAAATTCAACATCAAGCACCTGAGAAAAGAGTAAGCAATTCAATGTGATAGCTACTCTTATAACCTAGGCCTACATCTTAGATGTTGAATGATGAGATGATACAAAACCTTCCTTTCCTAGTTAGCGCTCTCTAGCATCAGCATACAATAAGCTTCCAATATATATTGAATTTTTTCACTTCTTAACTGTTTTATAACTTCAGAGGGAATGGTAAAGTTCTTGTGCCTTAGTGACCGATTGGTCAAGGATTCAAATATGGAAATAACATCTTTGCATATTTGCAAGCATTGTGTACAATTACCCTCTCCCATATTTTCAGATAGTGAGAAGCTTAATGACACCGGAGTATGTTATTTAGCTTTTTGGCTGTTCTATAAGTTTGTCAGTACTTTTACATGGTAATGTAACAATTTTCTAAGCCCATACTGTGTTACATATAGAAATTGGAAAAGACATAGTGTGATTCTTCTCTTAATTGAAACATGTAAGAAAGTGACTTTAGCAGACAAAAATAATAAAATATTTGTTAAAATATGTCACGAAAAATCTCAAACCTCAGCGCAAGTGTTAAAGGACCCTTCCACAAGTACATTACCAACCATTTATGCACCGTCAGCAGATGAAACAATTTAGCAGAATATAATTGATAGATAAAGTCATACAGATACCCTGGTAATACTAGAGTGTGGGTGAGCAGCCGTATTATGGTGTATTATTGACCCAGAGTGAGCAAGAGACAAGGAAAAAGGGGATGCAAACAGGGCATTACATTTAATTGTCCAGACATGTAACAGTAATGGAAAGAAGAGTGACAAATGTGAAAGCCTGTTAAAGTGTTAAAAGAAAAGAGAGAGAAGGAGGTGAAAGCAAGAATTCAGCAGGAAGAATGGAACTTAAGCAGAAGCTACACCCTAAAAAACCAAGCCTAATTACAGAAAAAATCCATTTCTGTTTCTCCAATATCCATCAATTCACAGTTTTTTGCAATGAATGAAATAGTTTCTCTCTCCCTATTGCATACCAGCCAGATACTTCAAGAAACTCAACATATAATTCAAAAAAAAGCAGATCATGAACCTGATGAGAACTATTCTTAATTCCTTTACATCCCAATTTGTTATCACTTCTCCCACCCATAGTTATTATTCTCTCCAATTAGCCAATCTGTTTATAGAATTGCTGGTTCAAATCTTATGCATGACTTTATTGACCGTTACCTGCGAACATAGTTTGATTGCTCCACTAAAGTCATTAAGTTTAAGGCTACAAGCTGCACCATTCAACCAGCATGACACTCTCAGTGCGTCAGCTTGCTTTTGCTCACCGAACCCAAAGGATCCATCGTCACTAAGAAAATCAACCGCCTGAGAGAGAACAAGGTATCATGGATTGGGCAGATGTCCCAGACTAAAGGAATCTTTAATAAAACTTAAAACCCAAAACCAACACAAGTCAAGGATTTACCTGTTCATACTTCTTCTCTGCTCGGAGGTAATTGCCACCTTTAAATAGTACATTTCCTTCTTCTTTCTTCCTCCCAGCCACCTCAATTTTCTCCTTACTATTCAATTCCCATGGTGCTTTTTCCTTTAAATCAGATAAAAGTTAGAAGTATTGAAAGCAATGCTGCACAGAAAACATAAAGACATGTATCTAACGAACAAACTATACAAAGCAAGAAAAACCAAATCATACTGCAACTCATTTTGGTTTTCTCCACTCTTCGGTAAATGATACAAGTTTCCATCATAGTTATCGAAAAAACAAAGTTCTTCACATTTTCAAATTGACAAGGGGAAGATTTTTTTCTAATTACCTTGATAAAATCCATCATCTCAACGTCATAGACTACATTTGAGCCTGGTGGAACAATAGCAAGATCTCGTCTCACTTCAACATTTCCAAATGCGTACTCAGGATGTATGGAAATAATGGCCCTCTCACCCTTCTTCATAGTAGCCACAGCTCGATCTAGACCAGCAATCACTTGTTCTACAGACAACAAAATAAAAACACTATTATCATCACCTCCTTGATGTCATAATTCTAAAAATCCTCAGTTCATCCCCAAGCAAGGGGGAAAATGTATGTGTTGAAATTATGGTGATTTAGTTATAGGGCACAAGAATCAATACTGATTGAGATCGTCTTATATTTTCTTGATGAGTTTGATATTTTCATTAAAATTTGATCACTAACCCTTGTGTATACTACTCATAATATTAACTTATTAGGGAACAAATCATGAATACATAAGGAAAGATGATAGTCAATCTTAAGAAATGATGAGGAAATTAAGAAACTAACCCTAGAGCATAATATAAGATATTTATGATAAGATATTTTCATATTATAACAAACAACGTGCAAAAGAGTGTAGCTAAAATAGGATAAGAAAAACCTCACCCTCATCAGTTATGAATTCCAAGGGTTGTTCTTCACCAGTTCTCCTTTTCTCAAATACCGTGCCATCTTCTAGCATAGCTGTGAAGCTGACTGCAATAGGAATTTCATCAAAAGCAATTATTCAACTGAGCCTTCTTCCTTTCCTTTAAATTTGAAATTGAATGGGCAAATAACACGGTAAAAAGAACATTAACTCCTGTCCCCAATAACAGCAAGCGACACTAGATTTGGGAATAATAACAGGAAACTAGCCAACAACAACTCATTATTTTAATATAGGAGGTGTATGAACTGAATTATTCTTTCATCACAATTTTTGGTAAATTATCGTGTTTCAATTTAAAACTAGAATCACAATTCAGTAACAATAGATTATATGATTTACTACTTATATATGTTAATAATTTTAACATTGAAGGAGATGCATGAAATCGGAAATAGAAAAATTACAGTCACACAAGAGTCTAATAATATAGATTATAATCTGACCATGACCATAGATTTGAAATTTCTTCTCACATCATACAACAACAATCCATATCCTTACAGTTCTAGATCTGTTCTGATTCAAGTCAACTACATTAATAACCCCTCAACCCTGGTGGTTGAGCTTATTTAGCTTGAGTGTGTTTTTTTTTTTAATTTTTACCAGTAACATGTGCACACTCGTCGGCTGTGAAAGCACCCTCCCCTTCTTTCAATATCTTTTTAAGCACCTTGGAGTCACCAGTAACATTTATGACAGGCTTGAAGGACACCAATTCAATATTAGCATGCAGTACTGAATTTGGAGGGATTGGACAGAGCCCACTTCCAGAGTCTCTTCCCGTGTCCCCAAAGGCATCTGCAGTAACCAAATAAAATAAATTCAAAATTAATCATCCGAGTCATCAAACTACAAGACCCCTCAAGATAGTAAATAAAAGCGTAATTCCAAACAGAACTTGAAAGAAGCAGTAAAAACTAATAAGGTTAAACGGGTGAACCCCAGTTTATAATAAAGAATTATGCCAAATGTTGGACGTGGGCAGTTCCCTACATTGGTCTATTTAACAAGGAATATTATGGTAAAAGTAACCAAAGTGCTAGCGAACTAAAACTGACTAGGAGAGAAGCATAAACATTTCAATGGATTACAGGGATTGTTACACAAATCAGGCTCCTATTTTGAGACCAAAGTTTGATGTGTCCCAACTCTCAACAAAATGAGGAAATATAGGCCAATACAAAAAACCATTCATCTGATTACCAGAAAAGACAAAAAATATGGAAATTTAGGCAGGTGAGAGGAGCAAAAAACATACACTGAGGTTGGACAATTAATTCGGCCTTTTCTCCCCTCGTCATAGTCATGATCACTTTTGGCAAAATCGGAAAAAGATGACCTTCAACCAGCACCATTATTAGTCAAACAAACTGTGAGATGAAAAATGAAACTATACTCCCTATTACATGAAATCTAAGAGAGAGAGCTACGTGAACAACATACCATCCTTCACGTAAAACTCAACTCCTCCTTCAGGTGTCTCTTCAACAACGGTGCCATCAACTAGTGCCACCTGATACTTCACTGCAGTGGCAAAATATCCAACACAAACTAATTAGCTGACAAAATTTTCACTGCATGCCCAGAGCAATACGGCTACAAAAAACATCAAAATGTGCAACTATAGGAACTTAATTAAAATGCCCTATTGTAAAGATTGTTAACACTGCCATCTGATCATGGATCACCACATGCCATAAGAATACTACCTTTTCGAAATATCCACTTATCTAAGCCCATTATTACTAAGTTAATATAGTGAAAAATCTGTACACCAACAAAATATGGAAGTTAGATTATTCTTTTTGGTATCCTCCACAATAAAAAATCATAACACCACAACCAAGAGCCAAATAACTCTCCTTGAAATATTTAAACCACAGTTACAAACTCAAACCTAATCTCCAGACCACTAATTAAACTAACTGTGTCTCAGTTGATCGACATACTCGGTGGCTGTGAAAATCACATTCTAACATACAACTCTCTACTTAGTGATATGTTCAATTGATGCAAGGAAAAAGAAAGAAGCATAAACAGGCACAACAAGGTAGTGGTAGAATACTACCAAGCACTTCATCGAGATCAGAAGGGCGGTCGTTCCCACTCCCCTTCTCCACAATTTTCTTGATAACTCCACCATCTTTGCATACATACACCACCCTCATCCACGAAAGGAGTTCGACCTTAAACTGCACAACAGAGTCGGAATCACGCCAAACATCACCTTCACCATCTGCAGGTAATGTGAACAATGCCACCTCCCCTTTCTTCATACTCGTAATCCCACGGTCCAACCCAGGAACGTCACCATTGCCGAGAGTAAACGTCAAGGGTTGATCCGTGTCTCTAGTGGAAGAACCCAACGCCGTTCCGTCGACCAATGTTCCTCCAACACGGTGAACTGCATTGATAACTAATTTATATCGATAGAATGTAAAAAAATAGAGCCACGGTGGCCGGTGGTGGTGACTAACCTGTTACGACGTCGTTGAAGTTAGGGGTTTCCCACCCGTGTCCGTGTCTGAGAAGCTTCTTCTTGAAACCTCTGAGTTGCCTCTCTTCCCCCACCTTCTGCGGCGGCGCCGATTCGATGACCTCGCCGGGCTCCTCGTCGAATTCATCCTCCGACGACGACAGCACCACCATCTTTCCCTTTTCTGGTCTTTTCTCGAACAATCTTTGGATTATTACAATTTATAACAACAAAAACCACAAAGTGTTCTTCCTCAACTGAGTGAGTGAGCGAGATGTTAGGAACACAATAATCCTCAAATGCAAAAAAGTTGGCTACCAAAATAGGCAAATGAACAATAATTTATTAAGAACAGTTACAAAATTATTTTTTAAAATTTACCATAAAAATCAAATTTTTAAATATTTTCCAAAAAAAAAGTATTTTTCAAACACAAAATTAAATTTCTACAGATTTTCAACTATTACCTCTCAAAATATCTTAATTACCTATCTCTTCCTTTTTTTACATCATCAGTAATTCATTATCATCACGTGTTTATGTAAAAATATAAAACAAAATTGATTTTTGTTTTCATAAAAAGTACCTTGCGTGGCTCATAACGTTAAAATGGTGCATTTTTTTATTGAATTTATGGATAAATTTCTAAAAAAAAATGAAAGAAGCTAAATCATGTTCAAAGTGTCAAATGGATATGTTCTCTGAATTATCTAATAATTTTGTGTTGTTATCATCCAACATTTTTTTAGATAACCTGCAATTTTTTTTTAATTTAGTCCTCTTATGCGTCATTATAATTTTTTTTAAAATAAATTAAAAATTTAATAGACATTTTTTAAATTTAAGTTGTATTAATAAAATTGATTTTAATTTTATGTGTAAGGATGTGATACATAAAGTACAATACAGTTATATGTGTTTAGTAAATTATGCTTTTTATTTTTATGTTTGGTATGGTTTTATTATTGTAAATGTAATTATTATTTTATGAAACAGTTGATTCTTAAGTTTATGAGTTTGTTTATTTGGTTTAAATTGATTGGGCTGCAAATCACTTTAGATGACACTTGTTTCACTATTACACCACACCATTATTGGTACAAATTTTATCATGTCTCAACGCATCATTACTGCAAAAAGAAGAAAAAAAGCAATTTTGAATTTTTTCTGAAACATACTTCATATCTTCTGAACAACTTTTTCTTATTTTTATATTTTATGTCCGGGTATATTAAAAACACGCATTTCGGAAGACATTTTATGAGTTTGGAAAGTTTTTCAAAAAATCCCATTTAAAACAAATATTTTAAAATATATTTAATATATTTCAAAAATTCGATTTCGTAAATCATGTTCTAAAAATATCATTTAAAAAAATTTAATTCAAAAGTTTTGTTCCGAAAATTTTGAAAAAAAATTTTGAAAAAACTTATTTCGGAAAGTTTTCAAAATACATAGTTCAGAGGAGTAACTTCCTGGAAGACAATTATAATTTTGAAATTGGGTGCACAAAGAAATTGTGAAGATGCAAAAAGTAAAAAACCTTAAAAGAAATATTGAAGATAAGTTTATATAGAAGAGGTTAAAATAATTCGTTAATTCGTTTTTTACCAAAATCTCAATTTGGTATTCGTATTTTTATTAGTCTCAATTAAGTCCACATTTTTGTAAATCAATAAAAATTAGGTCATTCCTGTTAGTATGAAATTAACACCGTTAAGTAGGTATCACGTATCAGCTCCTTGTTTTTTTATTTTTTTTATTTTTTTTAAATTTTTTAAAAAAAATAGTTATGCCACGTGTCACGTATGTAGTGTGTCACGTATCAATCTAATATAGTTACACATGTCAAATTATTATATGAATCTCAATTTAGTCCTCGTATTTGTTAATTTGATTTGATTTCAGTCCCAAATATTTTTAAAAATTTTCAATTTCATGTGCTCCAAATTTAATTTTTATATAGATGTTATGATGATATTTTTATTACAAGTGATATTTCTATTACATATTTTAAATAATATTAAATTTATTTAAAATTATATTTTATATTAAACTTTATTTAAATTTTATTTTAAAATTATAAATTTATAAATTTATAAATTTATATTCAAAATATTTGTATAACATTAAATATCAACAATTTTTTAGAGATGACTCAAAAATAACAATTTTATAAATTCAAATCTAAAATTTTAAAACAATTTTATAACAAATTAAAATAAATATATTTAAAATTTTAATATTAAATACACTTAATATTATTAAAATATTTAATAAAAATATCAATTTTAATAAAAATAAAAATAACATTATATAAAAGTAATATTTGGTCTAAATTTGGAGTGTATAAATATTTTTTTAAAAATAATAAAAAATTCAAAAAATTTAAAAAAATTCAAAAAATTCAAAAAATTCAAAAAATTCAAAAAAATAAGGAGATAATACGTGGTATCTATTTAACAGTGTTAGTTCAATACTGACAAGAAGGATCTAATTATTACTTAATTACAAAAATATGGATCTAATTGAGAGTAATAAAAATTATGATAACTAAATTAAGATTCTGATAAACAACCACGACCAAGTTGGTATTTTATTCTTCATATTTTTTTATGGTGGCCGGGCATCATAATAATAAAATCAACTTACAAGCCATTAAGTGAATGTTTTGGAGATTGTCTTCTGCAAAATAGGTAAACCAATTTTTCTTTTTTCTTTTTTTTTTCACGAATCTATGCAAAATAAATCTACAAAGTATCTCAGTACTTCAACTTATTCTAAACATATTTTAGCCAAAAGGTCAAATTATCAACAAAAATGTGATAGTTTTCCCATGTACAATAAGAAATGTGGGTTTCAGTTTTAATTGTTTGATGCGGTATTAAAAACTAATTGAAAATTTGTATTGTTTTATAAATAAGATATAAAAAATATAAAATTTATAATTTTATAAAATTTACGTTATAAATACAATTTTTTTTGAAAAATACTTGAATACATTAATAGTTGTTTTTTTCTCTGATACCAAATTTTGAAATACCCAATATTAATAAAGTGTTTTAATAATTGACACTATCATATTTTTTTATTGTTTATTTTTATTTTTTATTTATATTTTTAAATAATTATAAGTTTATTAAATAATTTTAGAAATTACGGTATTCGAGAGAACTCTTTCAAGTTGATTAGATTGTTGGAAAGTTTTCTCTTTTTTCTATGGGTCTTCATCCTTATCCATGGGGTATTGTCTTTTTTGGGTTTAGAAGGAAAATAGGTCACAAAATTGGAGGTAAATATGCGAATGGAAGGCACCACTAGAGTGTGGAGTAGCTACCAAGAAGCTTGGAAGATGCATTGATTCTGATCTATGTTGTAATTTTTTTCCTATTATTCAATTTTTTAAACCATGGATTTTACATTGTGGAGAGTTAAGCCTCTATATTGATATTAGATGTAATAAATTGATTTTCTGGATATTTTGTGAGCTTAATACATATGATTTCCCAATTTATGTTAGTATTTGATTTCTAAGCTTAACGTGGCTTGAAAACTCATGACTTGATTGTGATTCTCGAGATTTTGGAAAATATTTATTTAACCTATAACTAAAATAAAGTACCTAAATTGTATAAAGGAATAAAACTTTATAGGTGTGGCAATGTGGACTGGCCTGACACGTTTAGGCCAGACCCTCACTTGGCTCACAAAATGCGATCTGGGCTGGCCAACCTTACATTTTTAACGTGGGCTGAAAAGTCTTGCCCGCCCCGCATAAATGTGTGCTTGCAGGCTAGCCTTTTTTTTAAAAAAAAAAATCTTATGATAAAACTTTTAATGTTCAACAAATTGAAAAACTTTAATAAGTTAACAAAATTAAGCAAAGATGTTGGAAAGTTTGATGATAAATTAATAATTCAACATGTCCATCATATTCATATTTGTACTTTGACATACACCATGTATTTTTCAAATTTTAGCACATTAAAAATACACAATACTTGTTTTTTTCAGTCATGCAAAATTTTAGAACATTCATGCAGGAGTCCAAAAGGAAAGTAACCGATATACATAAGTACAAATTTTTTTACGCGGGTCAACCTGCGTGGGTCACAGACTATGCCGACTGGATTTTAGCGGGCCTACAGGTTCAATGTCTCGGCCCACCCCACACATTTTTTACAGGCTTATGGGCCGACCTGTGGGGCTAAACCCTTATTGCACCCCTAGAGCTTTCTTCATTAGTATTAAAATACATGATTTCACTTATTGATGATCCAAAAGATTGAACTTTGATAAGTTATCACATGTCAAAAGTATATAGGATAGGATTTAAGTACAGTTGTGAGTTAATTTTATAATGAAATTGAAATTTAGATGTTTGTAAATGCATGAGAATGGAGTCAATGAAGTATAGTATTTGACAATTATAAATACTTTATGTTAAATTTCTCTTGCACACAAACTATTTGATTAAAATAAAATAAAAATTTCTTTAAACTTTGTTGTCTGATTGAGTGTAAATTACGAAAGTAGTAAAATATTACACAAATAAATTGAGAAAACGATATTTAGAGTTTACACTACTTTATTATTGGTGCTATTTGGTACACCTTATAATGTAACATGACTCTACTAGTGTGAAGTGTTACAATAATATAAAGATACAAAAAAAATTAATATTATCTATAGATAATTAAGATTTTATCTTTTGTTATTATTCAAATTAATGTGTTTGAGATTGTAAAATCAAATATTTGTGTCATCGCATCATAAAAACTCAATTAAAAAATATAAATTTTTAAATATTTAATAGAATGATTTTTTATCAATAAAATTCAAATAAATCCATTTTTAATTATATCATTATTTATTTTTTCTTTATAAATAAGTAAGGAATCATGATATAATTAAAGGTCAAACTAGAAAGAAAAAAAATCATCCAATTAAAAAATATAAAACTTATAAATATTATTTTAATAAAAATCAATTAAAATACTAAATTTTACAATCCACTTAAATTATAATTAAAATTTCTTTTCATTTATCATCATTATCCAGACTACTCTCTTCTGTGTTTTCTACCATCCATGCATCCACACATATACATTAATGTAATTAAATTGTTGTTCCAGAACATGAAAAACTCAACCCTCATGCTCTCTTCCTTTTATCAATCTTAGTCTTTTTACTTTATCTTATTAATTTTTCTTCTCTTATTTTTTGTACATTACCAAAATTAATTGCTATAATTTTTTTAACAATGTCAAGTAGCACTTTTTAAACAATTTCAGTTATAAAAAATAGTTTTTAAATAGAATAGTTTTTTTAAAACTTGCAGGGTGTGAATATCAATTCCTCAAGTTTCAACTCAAGGGAAACAGTAGTAGTAGCACAGCCCAACAAATGAGCCCACTCCACTGATGTAGTCGGATAAGAAAATAATTTCAGAACCGTCTAAAGTATAACTAACAAGTCGTTTAATTTTTTTATTAATATTAATTATATTTCTAAAATGTAAAATCTTCACATTATTCTGTTAAAAGTTGTTCATTTCATTATTGATAATTTTTGTAAATTATCTCACTTAAATAATATACTTTTTTGTAGCCATTTTTCAATATTGAATTAACTAACCTATCATAGTTAATAATTAGTGTATTATATGACCGAGATTGTTTCCAACTAGATAAAGTGGTATTATGTCGGCAAAAATATATCAGTTAATATAATTAGTAAGGTTAAAGTATAAAATGGATTAGGAATCCTAAACAAATTAACAAAAAAATTATACAGTTTAGGTCCAATTGGGTAAAAATTCATAAATTTATTATAAATAACACTCTTATAAGATAAATAATTAGGTATTCATTACAACATTTAATATCATTTTATACACATATCTTACTTGAGATTAAGAAAAACATCTCATATTAAATATGGAAGGATAAAAAAATGAACTTTTTGTAAAGTTTTAACAGTGATTTCAACTCTATAATAATACTTAATAATTTCCAGAATATTTTCATATAAAATAAACCTATATGAGTGAATATTCTAAGATATTAATGCATTAAATAATATTTAATGCAGGAGAATTTGAATCTAGAATTTTAAGAGTCAATATAACAAAAAGAAAACCAGTCTGTGTATCAACCAAAAAAATGTTACGATTTAAAAGACAATTTTTGTGAAAGGGCTTTCAGAAAGAAAAATATCAAAAGAAATAAAATATTCTTTTATAAATTGAAATTAGATTATATATAAATTATAACTACAAAATTATAAAATTTATATTAGGTAGCTTTTAGAAATTAGTTTATGTATAAATTAACTTTTACGAAAAAAAAAAATCTACTTGTTTTTTCACAAAATTCTTTATAAAAAAAGTTTGTCTAAACATATTCATGTTAATATATCATTTTTTTATTTGGGAAATGGATAACAGTTTGAATATCAGAGTGTTTATTTTGAGATATGATTTTATATTTCCCCGCATGCAGTTAACTGGAATTTCGAAAAAAATATGTGTAGTTAAATTTTCATATTTTTTAAAAAGAAATTCATCATGAAATAATTAAAAATGAGAAAAAAATATTAATAGTTATAATAGAGATTGAAAAATAGCTTACTCACCCTCATATGACAAATATAAAATTCCTACATAATAAAACATACCA
>Ga0209389_1003272_pt1 | contig 12961 bp, 11 predicted proteins | sample CowpearedBW_FD_187526 | JGI IMG/M metagenome (GOLD analysis project Ga0209389, IMG submission 187526) | Root nodule microbial communities of legume samples collected from California, USA - Cow pea red BW (SPAdes) (version 2) | ecosystem: Host-associated > Plants > Roots > Nodule | place: USA... | reverse complement strand
ACAGACTTAATTATTTTAATTTTCAATATAAAAACAATAAAATTAATATACATTAATTATTCTTTATTCTGTACACTGGTTGGATTTTTTTTAAAATATTATATTATTACATTTGTGTTGCTTTCCTGTATGTTTGGATTTGGTGAAATTCTATTCGCGGATCTGATGCGTTGGAAAATTGACACATCGGGAACATGCAAGAACACGATAAACGAAAAGAAAGTTATATTGCTCCACTTTAACCAAAATGAGGAGGAGGTGCAAATCATTAATTCTACAGGGAGCTAAACAGAAATAAATAAAGTGATTAATTTTACAAGCTTACCCTTAATTTGTATTATAAGTTATTCAGAATTTGATTTTGTTTGAATTTTTTAAATAATCGAGGTTGAGCATATGAAATTTATCATCAGTTACCATTAATTTTTTGAACTTCTAAAGATAAATCTGTAATACTTTTTTTACAATATCACCAGCTTTATCGTGTAATTATTAATTATAAATTATTATATTAAATATATGTACAAATTAGATATTATTAAGTAAAACATAGATTCAGTAAATTTCAAAAGATAGTTAAATAGATGCATAATTTATAAATTACTGTCCCTAATTAAACATTTTTAGATCGTAAACGTAGATAAAAAAACAGTAGAGATCCCCATAATTGTGATATGATAAAATTCCACCAAAATAAAGGACGAAGACCGTTCGATTGTGAGTTTTCTTAAATCATTTTAGAAAAATTATCACATCAAATATTTAAGAGATCGTCTACTTATAACGGACAATCTTTGACCACTTATCTTTGGATTGCTTTGGCTGAAAATGTCGATAGAAAAAGAAACATTACACTATCACATCAGACACGTGGTTCACATTCAGACAGAGAAAGAAACATGTATAATAATTTCAATAGGTTTTGGTCAAACTCAATTCTGAGTTGTTAAGAACTTCATTTGTGTATTGCGTAACTGTTTTCCCAATTGCTATTGTGTAATAATGGAGGGCCTCTCCAGTGTCCTATTAGCTGTGTTTTTTGATTTTTTGAATATGAATTTGACATATTAGAGAGAAAGAAGTGCACAAAAAGATTTCTTAGATCAAGAGACAAAAAATTTGAGAGTCACTAGATAATATAATAGATAAAAAAATTTGTAATATTATAATTTCTGGTACGTAATATAATTAATTTTGGTGTGAGCGAGAAAGAGCATTCTCGTGATGAAAAAAAAAACATCATGTAATGAAGTGTCTGTTGTTGCTGTCGAATGTCACATCCTGCACGGACAGTTAGGAACGAAAACGGAAACGGAAGGTTGAGTGAGTTGAGTTCTAATTTTGTATTCATCTGTCTTTTTAATCTCGGATTAAGATAACGTGATCAGTGAATTAGGATTATTTTAATATAATTGACACGAGTTTGAAAAATAACCACTGTTTCCATGCCACGTAATCTCTGTCTCTACCACTAACTCTACTCAACCCCGTTCCTTTCAATTCAAATGCTTCATTTATGGCTACCCTACCATATATCACTTGCGCAAATACGCAACCGTGTTTGAGTACAACAGGGAACTCAGGAGAAAAACCATTGTCAATAAGTAAATAAAGATCGTTCGATCTTTCGTGAGACTCAAGCTGAATAATACTGTTACGCAATGGCACACGTCATCCTCAACGCTCCTTCTTCTTTCCTTTTATTCCCTTCCAAATCATTCATTCGTTTCTCCTTTATTTATAACTGCATCTCCACCTCCACCAACTTCAAATCCAACTTCAACCCTAACACCACCACAATGGTCACCGCCACCGCCACCGCCGCCGCCACCGCTCCTTCTCACCAGGCAATTCCTCTTCTCACTCCCTACAAGATGGGCAAATTCAATCTCTCTCACAGGTAGGTATATACATGTGTCTTCATTTCTACCCTCTTTTTTTCGATTCACACTCATTTATTTTTCATCGTTTTTTCAGAGTTGTCTTGGCACCGCTCTCCAGAGAGAGGTCCTACAACAACGTTCCGCAACCCCACGCCGTCGTCTATTATTCTCAGCGAACCTCCAACGGTGGCCTTCTCATCGCCGAAGCTACCGGAGTTTCCGACACCGCTCAAGGGTATTTCTTATTCTTATTCTTATTCTCGTTCTTTTTCATTTTCATCTTCATCTTCATATAACACGACTCATTCTCATCCCATCCCACCCTGAAGGTACCCCAACACGCCTGGCATATGGACGAAAGAGCAGGTGGAAGCATGGAAACCCATCGTCGATGCCGTTCATGCCAAAGGCGGTATCTTCTTTTGCCAGATTTGGCATGTAGGAAGGGTTTCAGATTCAAGTAATTTTTTTCCCTATTCAGATTCTTTTATTTATATATTTTTTTTGTAATGAATCATTCTCCGTATTTGGATTCTTGATTACTGAGTGAGTGACTGCATTCTGATTTCTACAGGTTATCAGCCGAATGGGCAAGCACCCATTTCTTCTACCGACAAGCCACTGCCACCAACGCCTCGAGCTAACGGCCTTGGATATATCGAACACACGCCACCACGGCGCCTAACGACCGAAGAACTTCCTGGTATCGTCAATGACTTCAGAATTGCTGCAAGGAATGCCATCGAAGCTGGTATCTAACTTCATTCCATTTTGCTTCAACAGATGCTTTTATCATTGTTTCACAAACTGACTTCACTGATTGTAGGTTTTGATGGGGTTGAGGTCCATGGGGCACATGGGTACCTACTTGATCAATTTTTGAAAGACCAGGCTAATGACAGAACAGATCAATACGGTGGATCCCTCGAGAACCGGTGCAGACTTCCTCTGGAGGTTGTTGAAGCTGTTGTGAATGAGGTTGGGGCTGATAGAGTTGGAATTAGGTTATCACCTTTTGCAGACTTTAACGATTGTGGTGACTCAAATCCCCTGCAACTGGGGCTTTACATGGTCAATGCACTCAATAAGTATAACATTCTCTACTGTCACATGGTGGAACCCAGAATGGGAAGTGTTGGAGGTCCAGATGAAAACCTGACGCCAATGAGAAAGGTCTTCAATGGCACTTTTATAGTTGCCGGAGGTTATGACCGGGAAGATGGGATCAAAGCCATTGCTGAAGACAGGGCTGATCTTGTTGCCTATGGCCGTTTGTTCTTGGCCAATCCAGATTTGCCAAAGAGATTTGCTCTCAATGCTCCTCTCAACCAGTATAATCGCAAGACATTCTACCACGAGGATCCTGATCCGCTTGTTGGGTACATCGATTATCCGTTTCTTGATGAAGAATCGAACGGTGTAGCATCCTAGGGTTCTTACTAACCTGTTTTCCCCTGCAAATTCCTTGCCATTTTCTATCTTGTTGGTAAGATTTTCATTCACATAATATTCTTGAGATTCTCTGCCAAGGCTTTGGATCCAGTTAACACATGTTCTAAATTGTTAGGGCATTTAGTTTGTGGAACTATTATTGTTGTGATGATGTCGCTGGAACCCCTGCATGTTTTGGGCAAAAGCGACGGCACCACCTGTTTTTGTTGCAGTACTCTGCTTTGTTCTTTGAACCGAGACATGTCTCCTCTTACTTTTGTAATCGTACTTCAAAAGTTTGATTAGTGGTTTAAATAAACCTGACAATCATTACTTAAACAACTTTCTCTTTTTGATTTTGGGTTAAAAAATAATTTTCGAACCTTTCTATATTTCAACAGCGCGCCAAAATAAGAAATAAGGGCAAAAAGCACCAATGAAATTTTTATATAGTTCATTCTGTTTTTTTATATAGTTCATCACTGGAAATGAAATTTTTCTTTCAACACTATATATTTAGTTGAGATTGGGAGTTAGTTGATTTCACGGGGTAAAGACATATTCAAACCTATTTCGTTAGTCAAGAAGAGTCCATATCACCGACAAATTAACCAACACAATTATTATCTTAATATAATTAAATAAGGATTAGATATAAAATAAAGTTTAAGTAATATAATCACTTGAACAGTAAAAAATAATATAAATAGATAAATACTTAAAGTAAAGAAGTTTACTTTCCTCTTAACTAAATTATTCCTTCGTTAAAAAATATATATATTCTATTTAATGTTTATTGATTCCTCTAACAAAGTGTAGAGTCTTCCACGAAATTGAACGGATACAAATTATTTGATATCATAGTTTTAAAAGGTTGAAAATTGGGTGCACTGAAAGACTTAATAAGCCAGTGATATAAGTTTTGTCTTGATCATGTCGGGCATGTGTCATTACTATATGTTTTCAATCATTACAGCAATGTTTATAAAAGAATCACGTTATGTAAAACAAAGTTAAAAATACTGGAACGAGGCAAAGTTAAAAATATATATTTTGTTCTAGTTGAAGGAGTATGAAATTTTTAAACCAGAGCATTCAGTATTTAATTCATTCTCCTTTTATAAGTTGGAAAATCAGTATCCTTTAATATTCTGGTTATTTTGGGATGAGTTTTTACCCTCTAAACCTATTTTTGGTAAGATCAGATCGTGATTATAAATCAGATTCATCTCATTAAAAAATATTTATTCCTTTTAATATTATAATTACTGTAGATATTCGTTTTTTAATGGGTTAAATATGTTTTTTTTCCCTTGACTTTCAGTAATTTTGGAATTAGTCCAATTCGAAACTATGGACCAATTTAGTCCTTCATTTTTTGAAATACGTGAATTTAGTTTTTTTACTCAAATTTTGTTAGGTTTATTTGATGTTTCGTACACATTTCAGGATTTACTTGAGTTGTTTATACTGTTTGAAATATTTTGTTTAATGTTAAGTCAAATACTATTATGAAACGTGTTTGAAATGTCAAATAAATTTAACAAAATTTGATTAAAATGACTAAATTCACGTATTCTGAAAGACAAATGACTAAATTGGTCTAAAATTTTAAAATAGACTAATTCTAAGATTTATCAAAAAGTAAAGAGACAAAAACATATTTAACCCTTTAAATAACTTTATGTTCCTGCATAGCATTGATGAGAGCATCCCCTTGTGACTTATTCAAGGTTATGTACTACCAAAGAAGATCTTGTTTATTTTCGGTTGCAAACAGTACTAAAAAGGATAGAAGACAAATAGATTAAGACTACACCCAAAACTGTGGGCCCACCTTCTTTTTTCTTTAGACATGTTCAATTACCATATATGGCCCAAATCTTCTTACTCTTTGCCGCCCCCATTTTTCCTTTCACAAGTTATTTTATTCAAATGTTCACCTTTTTCTTCTCTCTCTCCTCAAATAAATTCCAAAGAGCCAAATTAACAACGAATAAACGCAACCATACTCTTAAAATCTAGCAAAAAGTAAAAGTAGGTCACATCATCACATCACCAACTCTATTCCGTGAAGCTAAGCACAGAACCATGTTAGTGACTCCTTCAATTCATAAACACATATATTTTATTCTTCACACACTAATTTATTTTGAACTTTTTAGTGACTATAACACAGGTTTATTATGATGCTTCATAATCTACGAAACATTTTTCACATAAAGAGAAGATTATGTTCGTTGACAAGATAACTTGATTTGAAAACTCATGTCTTCGAAAGTTTCGCGAGGCAAAAGAAAAGGTTCCAATTGGCCTCCCCATTTTGTGCTTTGATCATATTTGTTTTCACAAGTATCTTAGGTTTACATATAGCGATTTTACTGGGAAGACACAACATTAATAAAATCTGAGTCCAATTATATAAGGTATTAATATCATTCTCAATCCAAAATCTTAAAATAATAAATTTAGGTTTATGAGTCTTTATTTTTTATAATTCCTTGAAGTTTTATATTGACAATAGTGTCAATATTTTATATAATATTTTATATAATTGAATTCAGATTTCATTAATATTATATCTCTCCAGTAAAACTCCTAAAACGTTTCTTATTTTTATCTGCATTCAGTTTTCTATGTTCGGATTTCATTTGTACTTATCACACTGTCATTGTTCATTATTGCATCGGTTTCCTTAAGAAATTCACAATTTTCGAAACTGAAACTAAATAGTGGTTCATTCTTTTTTGACATAGTTCTTTATGGGAAAGAAATGCATGCACTCTTGACTGTTTGAGGATTTCAAAAGCAGCAACTTGGACGGCGCCGGAGACTGTAAAGAAGAAAAAAACTCACAAAATGGTTCTGTTTTTTTTTATATTTTTTATTAAAGTGTTTATTTTTCCAGTTTCACCATAAAAATTGTGAAATATAGAAGTTGTGTTTCACGTGGATGTATCAATTTACTAGGTTGTTGTCTTTCCAACCAATAACAGCATACTATCTATGAATCTACATTCTGTCACAACAAATCCATGGAAATATAAGAAAGAAAAAAAAAAAAAATTTGGAGTACCATGCAACACCCTGTGCTACAAACGTTCCTTGTCTAACAAAAGACTAAGAAAAACACACACACATTTCACATAGGTTGAGACAGATACGTTTTCCAAATCAATAGATATATTCACAACCACCCTTTTATCTTTTTCCTTATTCAACTGCTTTTGCTTTGGTTGGAAGACCAAAACGTGAAGAAAGATTACAGCTATAAGATAGTGCCAGATCTCACTCACTTTGCTGAACAGGGGCAGCCTTTGTCATCTGACCAAAACGTTAAAGCTAAACGACCGGTTCTGTTCTGCCCCCTTCAACTGAGAGGTTACCATTTTAAAAAATAAATATATTTAACCTTCACAGTGCTTTATTCTGTTCAAGTTTGATACTTGGTTGTTGTTGCAAAGAACGAGGTAGTGTGTTTTTTCCATGAGAGAGAAACACTGCTTCAACCTCTCTCTATTGCTTTGCTTGTCGTCTTGTCTTGTTGTTCCTGGTCTCAGCTAAAGGCATTAAATACTTAAAGGCGTTGCCTCTCTTTCTAGTTGGTGGCATATTTGCGGGGACCTTGTTTCCTTCCTCTTAAATTTCTAAGGGTCTGGTTGTGGCATCATCACCAGAGGGAAACAGAACATCACATTCACCTATTCCGCTGTCTCTCTTTTCCTTCTTTGTTGTTCTCAAGTTGAGAAGCTTTGCACCAGACGAGAGTTTATTTATTCTCACAAAGGGGTTTCACAAGAAGAGAATTTTTTGCTTCTTCAATTGTTGAGAACTTCGGAGCATACTTGAGGGGCTGTGTGAGGTGCAAGATTAACAATGAGAGACGACAATTCCAAGAAAAGCAAGGTTTTTACCCTCTCGTCATTGACTCAACTCTGCTGCTGAAAAAAAAATAAAAATCTCTCCTTTCGTTTGTCGGTTTTGTTTTTATGTTCTTCTGGGAAATGAAATTCTGCATTTTGATTATGTAATCATTTGCATGTTTCAATTTTTCGCAACTTGTTGACTGTTTTTGTGTGTTTGGGCATTGTGAAGCTCTCATGGTCGAAGAGAATGGTGAGAAAGTTCTTCAATATCAAAACCAAAGAGGAAGACTCGTACCAATCAAATGGTGCTGCTCATGGAGGTTGGTGTCTTTGTTTTTGTTTTCTTCTAAACACTTACTTTCCAAAGTGATGGTTTTCAACTGGAACTGGGCACTAACATGCACATGCTTCAATCCAATATGATGCTAACGCATTGTGGGGGAGAAATTACGGGAAGCAAAAGAAAGTAATGCCATTCAGGAAAACGATAAATTGAAGCTAAAGTTCTAGCAGATTCTGTTTTTATAATTCTACAACGAAGTTTGCCAAATTTTCATTGAATTTCTTACGCATTCCCAATTTTCTTTCTCCACGATTTTTGAACCTCTTAGGAATTATAATTTGATGCATTGTAACTTAATTCCTTCTCCAGGAGGTGACGCAGAATACAGAAGCAGGAAAAGCTTCTCCGACAGAGAGCCTTGCACAATCAAAAAGAGCAAAACAGGTACAGAACTACGAATTACCCAAATCCTTTCTCTGAATAATTACCCATTTGAAAATTCTTCATCTTTTTCACTTGTTCTTGTTTACAACCCCTCATTGTATCGTGCAGAGAAGTTTAGCAGGAACACAGAGCAGGTCAGGCGAGGCAGAGTTAGTCTTGACCATCCTCGAATTGTCGATGTCCATAACTACAGGTATGCTTTTTCTTTGACCTTAATTTTTCACCAGGAAAAGCAAATCTTGCTTTCACGAGTCCAATTTTTTCATGAGTGCTTCTCTTACTTTATGAACAGCGTTTTTGTTGCTACATGGAATGTGGCCGGAAGATCTCCACCAAGAAATTTGAGTATAGATGATTGGCTTCATGCCTCACCACCTGCAGATATTTATGTTCTAGGGTAGGATTTGGTACTATTTAATGCCATGTTTTTTCCAAGCAACCTTAATACTAGTTGTTGTTAACGACATATTTGTGTTACAGATTTCAAGAGGTAGTTCCCTTGAATGTTGGTAACATCTTAGGCGCTGAAGACAACGGTCCTGCTAAAAAATGGCTTGCTCTCATCGGAAGAACCTTAAACAATCTTCCTGGTTCTAGTGGAGGTGGTGGGTATTATGCACCATCTCCACTCCCTCAGCCAGTGGTAGAATCAAATGTAGATTTTGAGGGATCGGCTAGGCAGAGGAATTCATCACTCTTCCATCGTCGATCGTTCCAAACAACTTCTAGCAGCTGGGGAATTGACAATGATCCTTCGAATACGCAGCCTCGACTGGATCGAAGATTCAGCGTTTGTGATCGTGTAATTTTTGGTCAGAGGAAAAGTGACTTCGATCCCAGCTTCAGATGGGGTTATAGGCCCAGTGACTATTCCAGAGCAAGTGACTACTCCAGACCCAGTGACTACTCAAGATGGAGCTCATCTGATGATGACAATGCCCTTGGAGATTCGCCAAACACTGTCTTATTTTCACCGTTGTCTCATGGCGGTCCTGCCTCTACCGAAGATGGAAATGCCATGCCAAGGCGTTCCAGATACTGCCTTGTTGCAAGTAAGCAAATGGTAGGAATATTTCTTACCATATGGGTGAGGAGTGAATTGAAGGATCATGTTCGAAACATGAAAGTATCATGTGTTGGTAGAGGATTGATGGGTTATCTTGGAAATAAGGTAGTTTTCGTGGAGTCATCATTGTCCTTGCTTTAACTTTTCGTTTCATATATTCATGGAAAATTTGTTGAATAGTTGAAACCGGTTGACATGAGAGTTATTCTGCCTGTGTATTTTCAGGGATCCATCTCAATTAGCATGTCTGTGCATGAAACAAGCTTTTGCTTCATTTGTAGCCACTTAACCTCAGGACAGAAAGAGGGTGATGAACTGAGAAGAAACTCTGATGTGATAGAGATTCTGAAGAAGACAAGGTTTCCCCGTGTTCATGGTCCTGACAATGAGAAGTCTCCGGAGACAATCCTCGAGCATGAGTAAGAACATACTCGTATACAACTTAGTATTAACATGCTTATGTAATTTGATGCCCTTCTTGAATTTGCCTATTTTGCATCATGTTTTAACTTTGGATTCATTTCCTTAGTCGAATTATATGGCTTGGAGACTTGAACTATCGAATTGTCCTCTCCTACCGTTCTGCTAAGGCTCTTGTTGAGATGCAAAACTGGAGAGCACTATTGGAGAACGACCAGGTACATTTACACAGTTTTCATTTCTAATTTCTCTTGTACCTTCAACTGGATTGCTGGCTAACAAAAAAATCAATGTTAATATCTATCTATGCTGTTATTTTTTGCAGTTGAGAATAGAACAAAAGAGGGGTCGTGCATTTGTTGGATGGAATGAAGGAAAGATTTATTTTCCTCCAACATACAAGTATTCAACCAATTCAGATAGATATGCAGGAGATGACATGCACCCAAAGGAGAAAAGGCGAACACCTGCTTGGTAAGATCATCATCATCTTCTGTCACCTGACCAAAGCAATAAGAATTAAGAACAAACATCCCAACTTCACAAAGGCTATAAATTGAGCGATTATGAAAAGTTTTTTTTGAAATGTTGCAACTTGTTCCAATGTGAATATGTTCCTTTTTATAGGTGTGATCGGATACTGTGGTATGGAGAAGGTCTCCATCAATTATCCTATGTCCGTGGAGAATCAAGGTTTTCAGATCACAAGCCAGTTTATGGCATATTTTCGGCTGAGGTTGAGGCAAATCATGGAAGGTTGAAGAAAAGTGTGAGCTGTTGTTCCAGGAACAGAATCGAGGTGGAAGAACTCTTGCCATATTCCCATGGATATACCGAACTAAGTTTTTTCTGATACCAGGAGGACTAAATCTGGGATTTCAGGTACATTCTCAATTCCAAAAACACAAGATTCTTGCTTTTGTGGCAAGCTTAGGTACCCAAAATGAATTATTTCTTTTTATGTTAAATTCATGCACATGGCATGTGCAAAGCAATCACCCCCTCCCTTCCCCAAAGGGCTATCTATGAGGCCTTTTTCTTATTTTATGTTATTGGTTAGACCACAAGTACAAATTTTCAGAAGCTGCAACTGAGTTATATTATATTTGAACACAATAGACTGGATTTTGATGTGTTCAATCCTACTAGTTGTACCTTTCTTTTCAATATACAGAAACTGATTTCTTCGATCCGTTAGTCAAAATAATCAGAATGTGTTCACTGCATAGTCTTATCAGTCTGTCTCAACCAACCTTTTCTGCTTTTATGTCCTTCCCCCTCCTCCCACTGTCATAAGTGATGGACCTACTTGTACAACAAGATGTGCAACTACAACTCCTGGTTTTATTAAAATTATTACTAGATATCCGAAAAGAAAAATATTTTGCTTCTCTAATCTTATATATTTGAATTTACTGATAAACTTATGCGTAATTAAGAGTGTACAAATATACTACTTGACTTGATAAGTAAATTGTTCCCCGTAACTTAGGGTCTTAGACATGTCACCGAGTGTCACCACAATTATTTATTTACCCTCTACGAATACAAAATCTTACATGCATGCATCTATCACTGTTCAGGACTTGGTCAACAAGCCGGAGTCACCTCACTTTGAAGAATGTTATTTATGGAGATTGATAGAAACAAAACAACCCATTTCCCGCATACCGAAAAAGGTTAGTTTTTAGTTTTTGTTTTTACCTTTACTTCTTTTCTTGGTTCTGCTTTTGTTCTCAACCTCTTTTGTCAAATTTGAACTTTAGCTTTTTCATTGTGAGGTGCTAACATGTAATTTTGTTGTACAGTCATGCCTTGCCTAACACATGATCAGTACAACAAGTTACTCATCATCATCATCATCATCTCGTTAGCATCTCACGCCAGCTTAAGCACTGTGCATTATTTGATAGCCAATTAACAAACACACAACTTTTCAATGTCTCAAAACTCTCTTCTGTGTTCTTGCACAATCATTGGGTACTGCATTATTCTTTTCTTGTTAATGTTGCCTTCTGTTTCTATGAGTTACTAGTGATACGCACGCCGCACGCATACTCATGATCAAAGCTTTTCCTTTTTCTTTGTTGTTGTGCAGGAGGCGGAAAGAGACCATTTTTTTATCTGATTAATGATTCTTTAGTTGTTTTTTGGAGAATGTTCATGATGGCTGAATGAAGTCGAAAAGTGCGTCAACATAATCATTAGGCTGCTAACTTTTTTGTTTCGAGTGCAGAGAAAATATGAATTTTGATGTATACTATACATTGATTGCTACAGTGATGATGAAAAAGAAATTGTAATTACAAAGGAAAAAGAAAGTTGTAGCTAACTATTGATAGAATTTCTGACTCTTCGCACATGATTAAGATTTCACTGATAAAGATGTCTTTGATATCAAACAATATTCCTCTTCTGCTGCGTGCTCTTTTTTTATTGTTGAGATCATTAACAAACTAGAAAGGCTTGAATGGCTTTACATGGAGATTCCGATTCTGGTAAATTTCATAAATAACTTATCTGATCGTATAATCAATTTGTAGGAACTGTCAAACTTGTAACAAGCAAGAACATTGAGTAAACTTTTGAAATAAGAAAGGAAAATTAAACCAATTATGGTATTAAATTTGATGAGCTTTTGGTAGAAGTGAAAAAGGAGAGAAAGAAAGGTTTAATGATGGTTTTAATTATAGTGTTCTCTACTTTTGATCAAATTTGTTGTTGAAGAAGCAATGAAAACAATGAGTGGAGCTTGCATGTGTTATGAGAGTGTTCCTTGTGACTTCAAAGAAAGTGATCCTTAGAGTTTTGATAGAGACTTTGCAGGGTGCATATGAACTGGAAAAGGTTCTCTGTCATATGACTTTTCCTAGTGCTGCTCTAGTTCTTCAACCACCAGCACCATTATGTGGCCATTGTTTAGGACCACAACTTTTATCAAACTAACGATTAGTAAAAATCTGACTATGGACAAAAAAGGTTGAAGACTAATTCTGGTAAACATGTGTTCCTAGTGCTGGCGCACACAAAATATTTAAATTAAAAGAATAGGGAGAGAAAACACATTATTTATACAAGTTCATCTCAAAATAAGAGATTGACACTACTTCCAACCCAAAACTTTAAGGTAATGAGTTCATGTTTATATGTTGCCTAAAAGGATTGCACCCACATTAATGGGTAATGTGGGTGGTCCGTTAGCGGTGTTAGCGGCCTGATATCGAATGAAACAGAATGTCTAAGAAAGTTCGTTAGGATTGACTCTAACATGACTCTAATACCATGATAGAAGGGGATTTTAAACCTAACTCAATCCCACAAAACCGGCTTGTAAGGTAGGTGAGGATTGCACTCACTTATATATTGTAAATTGACCTTATCTCTAGATGTGGGAATTCCAACAGGAATTGACATTAGGGATGGCAACGGGACGGGGCGGGGACGGGTTTCACTATCCCATACCCATCCCCGCATAAAAAATTCATCCCCATCCCCATACCCAAACTCAACGGGTATCAAACTTTTTTCCCATCCCCATCCCCACCGGGTAACGGGTATAATCTCGTAC
>Ga0209389_1003271_pt1 | contig 12963 bp, 8 predicted proteins | sample CowpearedBW_FD_187526 | JGI IMG/M metagenome (GOLD analysis project Ga0209389, IMG submission 187526) | Root nodule microbial communities of legume samples collected from California, USA - Cow pea red BW (SPAdes) (version 2) | ecosystem: Host-associated > Plants > Roots > Nodule | place: USA... | reverse complement strand
CAGGTGTTAAAAAATTGGATTCTACATCTCTGAAGATATCTCTACCTGGTTGAAATTTGATGTACGGTGGATAATTAGATTGGATTGTTTAATTGTTAACCAACTGAATTGAAAGTGATTTGTTGGATATTTTTTCTATTCTGCTTCAATATGGACCAGTTTAACAATTTTGATTGCCTACCCCCTATTCGGATGACTTTGTTTGTTTTGTGGTTCTATAATGCGAACACCAATATCTCTCAAGGTTTTTTGAGATTGCACAAACATTCCTGTGTTTTTAACATTTACAACAATCTCTTTTAGGGATACATGATATAATGTTTTTCTTACAATTAAGGAGGACTAATATAATGTATAAGAGGTGTCAGTAAGTATAATACATTTCAAACAATTAAAGGATTAATGCAGTGATAGAGAAAATTTGAAGGTTGTGCAATTCACAAAACGATGGGAAGTATTAATGTTATTTACTGTAATCTAAATAAAGAGGACAGTGGCTAACTGACTACAGTCAGTTAATAACGTTTGTTACTACTGTTGTAATAGGATACAAGCAAGAAATCTCCGATGGAGCTTATTAATGAAGTTCCTCCAATTAAGGTTGAAGGCAGGATAGTTGCCTGTGAAGGAGGTATGGCTTTTTGTTCTTTTTCTTCAAAATTGTCTTCTCTTAGATCATGCACAAGATTTAGCGGAGATACAAACCTTGTATAGTTTCTGGTCATACATTATTATAATCTGGGTATTGCTGTCGTGGTTTCAGATACCAATCCTGCACTTGGACACCCGATTGAATTCATATGCCTGGACTTGCCCGAGCCAGCTGTTTGCAAATATTGTGGCCTACGTTATGTTCAGGATCATCACCATTAAGATTGCTTTCTACATGTATTCTGGTGTGCATGTATGGAATTTCTGCCTGTTTTTGGTTACAATGTTTCTGACTAAATCATGGCGTAACAAATATACTTCTTTGTTACAATTTGCTAAATAAGATGCTCATGTACTATCTGTTTTGTTGGGTTAATCTTGTTAAATTAAGTAAGTAATTGTGAGATACGAGGTACAGTACAGCTTCATTGAGCGATCTATTTTATTTAATTCTTAATTTGCAAGCTCTTGGGCCCTGATTACACTACCTTTTCACAAGGCAATATAGTGAATGTATTAAAGTTGCCTTGTAATGCCTTTGAGGTCCTAATAAAGTAGGGATTATAAGAGATTTTGGTATTCCCAATTTTAGACTCTAGTTGTCATAGTTTAACTTGTAAGAGGTTTTGTCTGTTTTTATAACCAAATTGTACTGGCCAGGCAGAAAAGAAACTGGTTTAAATTGGGTCAGTGAAAAATAATTAATAATGTCATTTTAACTTTTTTTTCTTAAAAAATAAAAATTAACCTAAAATATTTTGTTTTCGTTTTATTATGCATATAGGGTTGTAATTTTAATAAATATTATTGGGATTTTAATTTAAGTAATAATAATTTATTTAAACTTTTATTGTTATTTTAAATATGAAAGATCATATAAATATTTAGTACCATATGTTATATTTTTTTTAATATTATCTTATGTGTTATTTAATCGCTATAATGATTTTATCAATACTAATTTCATCGTTGAATTTTGAACTATCTTCAGATTTGAAAATTTTGGTATTCCAAATTCTAGTTTATCATATTTAAATTATTAAATTAAGTTTTATCAAACAATTAACGGAAATGTTGTAAGATATGTAGCATTGATTTCTATATATACAAAAGATGAAATAAAAAAACATAGGTTATTTATATAAAAGTAGCTTCAAAGTTTTTTTATTTTATTTATTTAACTGGTTTTTATATCTTTTCCTTTGCCATTTCAGACTAATAATAATCATGTCACGTTTGGCCACATCTCCATGATTTATTTTTAATAATTAAAGAATCATTATAAATAATATTGAAAATTAGAATTAAGGGACAAATCATGGAGTAAATATGGGAATGGAATATTGCAGTTAAACTAAAAGTAACAGGCAAATGGGATAATTTTCAGACATTGTTTAAATAGAGCATTTCCTGGATCACAGCAGGGTAGACTGAGTTTTTCAAGAAATAGATGTAAGCTCCAATCCGAACATGAAGTTAATTTATCGACAGTGAAGGGGGGAAAAGAACATTGAAGGTGATATCAAACTCTGGATTACTAAAATATCATTTTTAAACAATTACTATAAGGTCAATAATTTTGAATCATAACAAAATAATAAATAAACAAGATAGTGTAAAAAAATTCTGTAACGTGACTAGATTTCAAGTAGGTGTACAAAATTGCCTGAGAAAAACTTTGAACTTTGAACTCGTTTTTAATCTTTTTTTAGGTGCAATTCAATCGAAATGTTGCAAAAATAAATTGAAGAACTTTTTAATGTCCTGATCCAATCATGTGTTACACAAATACTGCTCCTTTTTTTTAAAGACTCTCTGGTTTTATTTTATGGAATATATAGGTGCACAAAAGACAAATTATGCATCCTTTTCATAACACATTGACAGAGAACAACAAAGGAAGAAGAAATTAAGGAAAACAATGGCAAAATAGTTGTCGTTAGTTCCTCTCAATAATCTTCGCCAGCTTTGCTCTGAGTTCTTTTCTTAATATCTTTCCCGTCTGAGACTTTGGAATTGCATCAACAAAATACACTTTGTGTATTCTCTTGTAAAACACTACCTGTTCACAACAAACATCATTCCCTTGATTACAAATACATTCCATGATTAATTTTACTGTGTAATTGTACCTGTTTAGCTACAAAATCCTTTACAGCATCTTCTGTAAGATCAAAGCCGACAACGAAAGCCACCGGAACTTCGCCGGCAGCATCGTCTTTTTGCCTGTTACAACGTTATTTTGGTTGTTGTTTCCAATCAGAACATTGCATAGAAATTGCAGTGCTAATAACTCCATGGACATGGCTACTTACGGAACAACAGCTGCATCTGCAATCGAAGGGTGGCTCCTGAGGAGGTCTTCAAGTTCCGCCGGCGGCACCTGTTAACGGTAGAATAAAAGAAAAAAAATAAAAACTTTAAAAAATAAGAACGCAAGAGAAAATTGTATCGTTTTCCATCGAGAAAAAATGCACGTACCTGGAAGGCTTTGAATTTGATGAGTTCCTTGGCCCTATCAACGAGGAAAACCTCATCATCATCATCAACGTAGCCAATGTCACCTGTATGAAGCCAACCATCTGCATCAATGGTTTCTGCAGTGGCCTTCTCGTCATTCAGATACCCTTTCATGATCTGAGAGCCACGCACGCAAATCTCGCCATGCTCGTTACGGGGAAGAGACAAGGAAGTTAGAGGGTGAATCACCTTCATCTCAGCGTTTCTCACCACAGTTCCGCACGAACCACACTTGGTTGGAAATGGAAACTTTGCAAAACCCAAAGACATGGTCAACACTGGTCCACTCTCTGTCATTCCATATCCCTTCGTTCACACAGAAAGTTGTAAGATTCAAAAAAAATGCAGATGTTAGGAATAAAGTGTGAGTCTAAATTTAAAAACTCATTGAGTCGATAGCGTGTGAATGCTTTATATGATTATGATTAGGCTCAAATCTGATCGATCGATGCTGTATCTCTCTGTTAAAATTCCTTCTTTATAAAACAATCATGGGAAAAACATGAACATGAAGAAGAAGAAAGAAGAGGTTACTTGTCCTAGAATGGCGTTGGGCAACCTCTTCCGCAGAGCCTCTTCCGCCTGTAGCCCCAGCGGCGCAGCCCCCGACATAACCAACCGTATCGAACTCAAATCGTACTTCTCCACCGCCGTGTTCTTCGTAAGCGCCACCACCAGCGGCGGCACCAGTATCGCCACCGTCACCCTATGTTTCTCAATCGCCTCCAGCAGCGTCCTCATCTCAAACTTCTCGATCAGCAAAATAGCGCTCCCCGTTCTCATCCCACACATCATCACGATGTGCATGGCGAACACGTGAAACAGAGGAAGCACGCACAGCACAACGTCCTCTTCTTTCAGGTACATGTGCGGGTTCTCTCCCTCTATCAGTTGCGCCACGCTGGTTACCAAACTCTTGTGCGTCAGAATCACCCCCTTCGCCAGCCCCGTCGTCCCCGACGAAAACGGCAGCGCCACCGCGTCCTCCACTGATATCTCAACCTCCGGAACCTCGCTCTCGTCGCCCTCCGGGAAAGCCGAGCAATTCTCCGGTGGGTCGTCGACGGTTACCACCTTGAAGAAGCGGTGCTGCGCTTGCTGGTTGTTGAGCTTGTGGACGTGGGCGGAGAGCGTGACGACGAGCTTGGCGTTGGAGACGGCCAGTTGCTTGGCGAGTTCGGCGGCGGTGTAGGAGGGGTTGGCGGTGGTGGCGACGGCGCCGAGCATGGAGACCGCCATGAAGGTGAAGACGAACTCCGGGGAGTTGGGGAGGAGAATCATGACGGTGTCGCCCTTCTGGATGCCCAGCTTCGACATGCCGGCGGCCACCTTCCGCGAGGCGCGGTGAGTGTCGGCGTAGGTGTAGGTTCTGGCGGCGGCGATGAGGCATGTGCGGTTGGCGACTTCGGGAAGTTTAAGGAAGCAGTATTTGTGGAGGAGGAGGTTGTTGGGGAGTGGAATGTCTGGTAACTTTGATCTGAAAATGTGGGTAGTTTCATCCAAAGTAATTCCTTCTGACATTGTGTTTGATTCTTATGTTGTTCTTATGTTTAAGATGTGTGTGGCTTGAGGGAGCGAATAAGACAAAAACAATGGAGTCAAGAAATGAAGGTTTATAGAACAATGATAATTAATATAAAAATTCATTTTTTTACAAATATTTTACTCTTAGAATTGAAAATATGCGTGACCATATAAAGTGAAACACCCATGAAATTTTGAGTTTTTTTATATAGGTTGAACAAATTTTGATTGTAAATTATAAAAAACATTAATTACGAAATTGTGAACTAAGTCGTGTAAATGAAAAGTTGTAAGAAGTTATGACAATGATTAAAAGTTCTAATAAAGTCTCTAACGACTTTAATTATCATTATAATTTCTGACAATTTCTATAAAAAAAATCATAATAATTCTTTACAACTTCGAAATTAACGTATTCAACGTATCCTCACTCTTCCTATACATAATACAAATACTTAATACTTAGTTATCAATTTATCACAAAATTTTATTTTGATCCATTTCTCTTATCTAATTTTAACTTATCATTTCAATTTTCTTTAAATTATCATATTATATTACTAAAAAAAATCAAAATTCATAATTAAAATCTGATTAAAATAATAAATTAAAAATAAATAAATAAATAAACAAAATATCATTATCTTTCGTTTTTTTTTTAATTTTACACGAAATGGTGTGTACCGCATACAAGTTTGAGTTAAAACTTGTGTATCGTACACTCAAGATCAATAATTAATTTTTGACTTATTTATTTCGTAATTTGCGATAAATTTGTCTAATTTTGGTAAAAAAAAAACAATTTTCTGTACTTATTGCTTAAGTCACTATGATGCAGTATGTGTGTAAACCTCCACCTTCCACACTGTCTCCCACAACGAATCACAGTTTTTATTTCTGTTATAAAAAATATCGATATATGACAGATTTTATATAAGGATTGGTAGAAATAAAAAATAGCAAATTTAAGGCTGCTGAAACAGAGAAAAGGCAAATTGGTTTAATAATATTGTAGGTTTTACAATGCTAAGGGAATGTTTCATACAATTTTATAATTTCTAGAATTGATTAAAGGTAATAAATTTAAGTCTGAGATGAACTCTGCTATAATTTGAAGAGAGACCATTTGCCAAGTGATTTTGAAAAAAACTTGTCCCTATGTCATTTTTAAATCATTAATTTTAGAATTGCATTAAACTTTTGGTATCCATGTAGAAAATGTAAGGGGTGAAAGAATGATGCGCATATCAAATCAATGGAACGCAAATAATATTTTGTCATCAAAATTAATTATATTGGGGCATATTAATCTCCCATGTCACATCATAATTTTTATACCTCGATCCTAACATATTAAATTAAGGTTTAATTTATGTGTGGTTCTCTAATTTGTTTGTTTAGTTTATTTTGTTTCTTTTACTATTTGGTAATTTAATTTAGTTTTTTAATTCTTTATAAATGTTCAAATTGATTCTTACGGTTAAGTTAATGGTTAAGTTAATGTTAACGTCGTATATGTTATCTTTGATAAAATTTTAAATTTTTTATTAATTTTTTATAAAACATTAAACTGTCACATGTTACGTTATGATTGTGTTACATGTTAACTTGAATTTTTTTTTAATTTTGTTTAAATTTTTTTGCACATGGCAGTTTTATTTTTTAAATTTAAAAAATGAAAAAAAAAATTTGAAAATACCATACAATGACACATGATATGTACGAATACAATGCTAATGTCAACTTACCGCCAGGATCAAATTGAATTTTTTTTAAATAATTGGTAGACTAAATTTAACTAAAAAATAATAAAAATACAAATTTGAATCAAACAAACAAATTATGGGACTAAAATAGTAATTAAGCCTTAAATTAATTACTTCAACTCATATTTCTTTTTATTTAGTATAATGTTAATGTATTTCATGAAGAATTATTAAAAAGATATAAAAAAAAATAAAAAAATTAATATATATATATATATATATATATATATATATAATTACACAAAATATCAATTTGTATAATTAGACAAATAATTAAATAAACTAACCATTCAAACAATACATTTTAATGTTTAAAAAAGATAAAATTATAAAGTTATATAATTAAAAGTGGTAAACAATTACAGTAAAAAAATTATATAAGATGCTTATAATGTTTTTTAGTTTAAAAAATGATTTATGTACATAAAAAACACTTAATATATAAAGGACAAATAAAATTGACAGATTTATAGAATATATGATGTGATAAAGAAAAAACACGAGAAAAAAACAAGTGTACAATATAAAAAAAATTTAATTAGTTTAAAAAGATAAAAATAGATATATGAATAAACCACCTGTTAATATAATTCAACTTGAATGATCAAAGTAATTACATGCAAATAAAATTAATTATAGTAATCTACCTGTTCGAATAACGACATAAGACACTTAGAGAAATCATTCTAAACAGAAACTCAATTTAGAATTCAAGAGTTGAAAAGTTTCATGTTAATAAATGGAGAAATCTTATCAAGTATTATGTTTGGTTTAAAATTAGAGTTTTACTTCATAAACATACATATAGTCTTTAATGTAAACAATTTATTTTAAAAATTATCTATGTAAAACTTCAATTTTGATTAAAAATGAACACCAGAACCATTCAAGATATACAAGTTTTGTCAGTAATATATATAAGACTAGAACAAATCTTCATTTACTATCAAATATTTCCAGTTTCTGGTAATAATTTTCTTAACAAAATTCTCAAGCAAGAAAAACTGTGATGAAGTCCATTCCTCGCTGGCACTCAGTTGTTGACTGAAGAGGTAAAAAGAATTTTAAACAACCAAAAAATGTAACCTGCAAAAAGAATGAGGCATCATGGGAACTGGAATGAACCACCAATTTGGTTGGTACCAGCAGGGGGATTGATGGCCACCCAGAGGAGTGATATTGTGATTGCTATGAGACCTGACCATACAAAAACAATGGTAGGCGTCTTCCCTCTCCTTCCCATCAAACCTTTTGCAAAAGGGTAGAGATGGGTCAAGACCCAAAAACTGAAGAAAACACCACCAAGTAGACGACTCCATTGAGGTATCACACTGTATATGGTTCTGCTGACTCCAACTGCTATTGCTATCAAGTTAACCATCATAATTGTGATGGGTGGTATCATAAGGGATGTCCACTTCACAATATAGAGATCAGCAAACTCATCATCTACATCATCTCCAGCTGATTTTGATGTCAAGGTGAAAGAGATCTCAATCCCTGCTATCACTTTCAACAAACCCTGCAGCACAGCAGCTAGGTGTGCACTTGTTCCACCAATCAACCAAAACTGTTCATTTCTCCACCACTCTTCCAGCTCAATGCCAGACCATTTGATTTCAAGCACAGCCAGCATGCACAAAGTCACAGTGATGGTCAAGAGATACACAAGGAAAGTGACATTGAGAGTTTGAACAATGAATTGGCCAGAGAAGAGAGAAAGTGCAGGGAGGAAGCAGTAGACAATAAGGAAAAATGAAGTGAATGGATAGATTCCAACATTAAGGTATGCAATCCTTTGGAGAAACTTCATTCTTGGGCTAGCCAGAAATGCATTGTTTCTTGAGAAGAATATTTCAACTGATCCAGTTGCCCATCTAAGGACTTGATGTAGTCTGTCAGTGAGATTGATGGGAGCTGTGCCACGGAATGCATCACGCTTGGTAACACAGTAAACTGATTTCCATCCTCTATTGTGCATCCTATAGCCAGTAACCACATCCTCAGTAACTGACCCATAGATCCATCCAACACGCTGTCCCCACTCAGTTTTGTCCTCATACCAACAAGAGATCACACTGATGGCCTCTGCCACAGTTGATGCATCAAGAAGCTCTCGTGGTATGGTGAGAGCACCTGGAGGACGTCCATTCTTCACTGCAGGATGATCAGCAAGTGGCCTGCCTTGGAACTCTGCTACTGGAATTGAGTCAATGAGGAAAGTTGAGTTTCCAAACCTCTTAGGGAAGAGTGATAGATTCATTTCTTCTTCTTCTTCCTCAGAGTCACCCATCCTCAGAGCCCGATTCTCTTCAGATATGTTAGCATTCTTCTTTCTTTTGCCAAAACAGCAACTACAACATCCAGAATGATGTTCTTTAGAGCGAGGAGGATCAAAACCATAAAGAGCAACCCTTCTGAAAAGGCAACCGGTTCCAACATAGACCGGACCTTGAAGTCCATCAAGTGCTCTCATGTTGACATCAAAGAAGACAGTGTTATGATTGGCATATCTGTCAGAAGGATCAATCCCCTCAAATCTTTGTGGGAATTGAACGTAGCAGATGCGGTCACCACCACGGTCCATCATAAAGCACATGCCTTCTCTCATTGCCTTGGAGTTGTAGATGTAGTGGTCACAATCAAGATTGAGTATAAAAGGACCATTGGACATGATGGCTGAGGCTCGAACCAAGGCATTCATGGCCCCAGCTTTTTTGTTGTGATCATAGCCTGGACGTTTCTCTCTAGAAACATAAACTAGAAGGGGGAGACGAATATCTACATCAGCCAAGTCAATGAGCTTTTCGTCGTCAGCATTTCCAAGGAGAGGTTCATCACTTGGAGGTTTCAACATCACCTGCATCATTCATCAACTATGAATTATTCATTTTCATCTCTCAAAGAATAATCTTGACACTTGGCATGTAAAAGATAGGTTTAATACCTGGATTATACCGGCATGATCACCTTTAGTGTGTTCGGATGAAGGATTCAACCAAGTCCCTGGCCAGTGAGTTCCATCAGCCATCCATGTGGCTTTTGGAATCTTGACGGGGTCTACTGGTTCATCTACCTTTGTTTGTCTCTGCACTTTCATAGCTCTCAATTCCTCTCTTGCATGAAAGGCATCCGACCTACGCCTGATAGAATCAGGCAGACCATTGATCCTGACCTTGAACTCATCATACTCACGCTTCACTCGTCTACGATCCTTGACAAAATCTTGTTTCACTTTGTTTTTGTAGGGATCTCTCTTTAAGTTGAAATATGACTCAGGATTCCTAGGCTCTATATTATGCTTACGGCAGAATGGAACCCATACATTAGCAAAGCTGGCAGCTTCAGCCATTGCCTCAAATGTCAGAAGTGCACCTCCATCATCAGAAACATAGCAAGAAAGTTTCTCAACTGGATAGTCTGCAGCTAGGATTGATAAGATGGTGTTTGCAGTGACCAGAGGTGGTTCCTTCTCAGGATCAGCAGTAGAAACAAAGACATCTATGCCCGGAAGATCTGATTTTCCAGTAGGATTGTTGGGACTCGGCACTTCAAATTTTTCCTTGAGAACATTAAGATCTGTGGATCGATTTATAGGACATAGCTTGGGTAGTTGATCCAGAAGCCAAGAAAAGGCAAACCATATCTCACAAACCACAGACATGCCCCACAGCCAGACTGCATCAGTATTTTTGTGCTTCACCCTCCATGCCAGGAACAATACCAGCACAACCAACCGAATAAATATGATGAGACTGAAAAATTAGATGCAACGCAATTGTTACAAAACACATTATTGGTGTAATGTACATTTCAGTTTTCAAGTTCTTGATTATATCATATCATACAAACTATAGCAGTTTGCTTGAACTCCCATCAGATCATACAATTATAAAAGTTATCTAATATAATTCATTCAAAATACTCTCATCAAAGTCAATTATCATTTTGTAACCTGAAAACATTATGGAATAAGTATCTCAATCACTGATTTAAATTTTTTTACCAAAGAATCTAAAACAAAAGTATTCCTACCGATATGGACTGAGAATAGCAGCAGGTATCTTGAGTTTCCTAGTAAGTGGCCTCCAAGGTCTGTTCATCAGATCCATCGGCTCAACAACATCCTCATCCCCATTTCCACTTCCAAAATTTCCTCCCTTTGGCCAAATAGCATTGCCATAGCCATAGGTACCCTTTGTTTCATAGAGCCACCGATTGTGATCAAAATCTCCAGTCTGGCTTCTCATCAGCGCCGACTTCGTCGACTTCATCAACGACAATCTCCTCTCCATTTTCGACACTCCACTTGACGGAGGAAGCGGATATGGCCTTCCATTTCGTTCCTCCACAGCAACCTCATCTAGCTCTGTGTTTTTGTAAGGCTCTTTGCATCCTGGGCACATTCCATCTCCTGCTTTCACAGCATCTATATAGCAGTCTCTGCATATCTTAAAGTCACACTCACAAGGAAGAATATCCACACCACGTTCATCACTCATCACCTTACAATCACAACCAGGAACTGCACATGAAGACCCTTTTGCACCAGCCATCTGTGGATGACTAGCTTCAGATTCTATCACCTTATCCATCAGGTGTGCATGAGTGACACTGTTGAATCCTCCAGTGAAAAGGGAACTTGACACATATTGCTCCTCAACTTTCTGCGAAATTGATGGATCCATTGGTTGGTTATCAGGTGTCAGAGGCATATGCACTGTGTAATTCATGAAATCACCACTCCCAAGTTCACTGTCGAGATCATCTCTGGAGTAGCTGATGTAGCGACCCGAGGAAGTTCTTCGTCCAAACGTTACGGTTGGAGGCAAAGGAGGCTTTGGGCCATCTGATGCATCGGAAGTTGCTGACTGAGAATGAGATAATCGACTTGGCTTGAATGGTTTTGATGATGACATGTTCGAAAATCTTGAAACTCCTGCAAAATCCACAACTTCAGCTATCAGATCTTCTTCGGCATTGTGTTATAAAGACCGGAATCAATGTTCAAAGGTGAATCTAAATTCGTGATCAATGAATACATCGGTACAACGATGACTGAGAAGAGAAATAAATGTTCAAGTGAATTGCACCTAACGCTATCCTAGTAATAAAGGCGCATCATTCAAGTCTCAATCAAGTCCAAGCTTTTTGCGAATATTTTTTCCGCTGGAAAAATCAAAACTTAACTAGTATTACTCAAAATCAAACACTGGATCTCTGTGAAATTTTCAAGAGATTACAGAAAATGTCAAACAACCAACAAATTTGAAAGGTTACAGATTCAGCTGAATCAGAAGTACCCAAATGCAGACACTCAACTCACGAACTTTCAGTTGCTTAAACCTCCGGTGCAAGATCCAGGTTCTTCTTCATCGTTCTCCCAGTTTCTGAGAACTCGAACCAATAACCCACATCAGGACTAAGATTCCGATGAAAAGGGTTCAGTGCTTTATAAATGATTCGAAGAAGAAGTAGAGAAAAACGAAAAACAGAAATGAACAGATAAATAAACCAAAGAGTGTTGTGCTGAACTGTTAAAGACAGAGTCAGGCTGAGTTGGAAAACTTCATTGACTTCCCTGCATTATTGCTTCATTCACAAATCCTCAAAAGTCTAAATTTCAGGAAAATAAAATGTTCCCACTTTCACCTTTCTCGCCTTTATTCTCGGCAATCAATCACCCCGATACAAATGCAAGAAAGTGATCACAATCACATAAAGATCACAGCTTGTGTAGAAAAAGAAACACCCATGAACGCATAGGAAAAGGGATCAATCTGAGAGTGATGGCGAGGAGAAAAAGAGAGCATACCCGTTGCTTGAAAAAGTGAATGCCACTCAGCTTGAGATGAGATCTGACATCCTTGTACTGTGTCTGATTCTTAGAAGAAAATGGTGACAACAACTTACAGAGTGTTGTGAAACTGGTTGCAAGAGTTTATAACATGTTCTTCAATCTTATATTATTATTGTCTATACAAGCTTTGACAGAGAGATGTAGTTAGTGGTGAGCAAAACTAAGCACTACTGCTCCATGATTCAAGCTTTAATTTTTCGTATTTTACTTCAAAATATTAAAATGTTATGTATGAAGGTTCTTGGATATGAAAGAGAAGTGGGGTCGATGGTGCCCATATTTTTTTTTTCTTTTAATGACAACTATTTTGAAATTACTTCGAGTACTTTTCATGGATATCGTGATTGAAGGAGAATTTTAGTGTTGTTTCCATCATTGTTAGGAAATTATTTAAATGAAATAAAGAAGAGTAGTAATTTATTGTAGCTTTTTAGAAAAATCTAAAATTATAATTGCATAACAATGTATTAAACTTATCAATTAATTAACTAAAAACATTTATGAACTGATTTATCAACTATTAATTTATTAATTAGTTTTGTCAAATATACTATTGGTAAAAACCGGGTAATCCCGTTAAATACATATGAGGACGAAACTAGTCTTATAATATCTTCCACTAACAAGTTAAAAATGAACTAA
>Ga0209389_1003258_pt1 | contig 12980 bp, 9 predicted proteins | sample CowpearedBW_FD_187526 | JGI IMG/M metagenome (GOLD analysis project Ga0209389, IMG submission 187526) | Root nodule microbial communities of legume samples collected from California, USA - Cow pea red BW (SPAdes) (version 2) | ecosystem: Host-associated > Plants > Roots > Nodule | place: USA... | reverse complement strand
AAGGTATATTGATAAAGAGATTATTAGTTTAAAATTTCACTCCAACATTTCATTGTTGATTCTCCTAACCATCCAGATTTGAAGAATTTATCAACCATTATTGAATTATGTATATCTTTGACAAGAAAAAAAATGAAAGACATTTTACTTGATTGATCGTCTAATTCATCTTATTTTAACTCTTCATGTATCATTTTCTACAATGAAGATTATCAAAACAAGATTGCGAAATAAAATGAAAGATGAATTTCTTACCGGAAGTATGATTATTTACATTGAAAAAGGAATGACTGAAAATTTTAGTTCTGATTCAATTATTGATGAGTGCGGGTTTGAATTAAAAATTGTCTTTTCAGTCAATTACCACAATTTTGGAGCAGAACAAATGAAAATCCTTATGATCATCTACCGCAATTTACATTAGTATGCTTGCTTATGAAGCCAACTGAAGCGCCAGAAAATGTAGTGAAATTGGGAGTTTTTTCTTTCTCTCTAGGTGGTATGGATAAGCAATGGTTATTCAAGCATACCACACTTATAACAGACCGGGAAGATCTAAGAAAATGCTTCTTGTGAATTTTTTTCCCAACTAGTAGAACTACAGGAGTAAGAAAGGAAATATGCGATATTACTCATAATTATGGTGAAAATCTGAGTGAGTATTATGAAAGATTTGCAACCATTCAAAATAATTGAAGATGTGTTGGTACGTGAAAGGAAGCTCATATTCCTAGTAGATTTTTATGCAAAGAGATGCAGGATGAGCTCTCAAGGAACAAGAATACATTGATTTTAGGAAGACCATTCCTTATGAAAACAAAAACATTCATTAATGTGTATAATGGAACCTTAACCATGGAATTTGGAAACAGTTTAAACTAGACGATGCTATAAGATACTTGTGATATGATAACAGTTTCCAGAAGGGGAGATGAGGTCATTGGAACATCAGGTGAAAGCATAATTGAAGTTGGAAAGTTTCTCCATATTCATGACCATGAAGAGATGATGGAAATGTTCAACACAAGTCTAAAGAATAAGGGAGAGGAAATGTTATTGAAGAGAGAAAATTGATGACACATGATGACCTTTAACCAGGATAGGATGATACTAACAACAAGTAAAGAACTAAGGAAAACAAAGCCTCTAGATCGGAGTTAAAACTATTGCCTTCTCATTTAAAAAATGTGTACTTGGAATAAGAAGGGAAGTTTCTAGTCATTATATTAGTAGCATTACAACCACATCATGAAGAGAGACTTCTAGAAGTGTTGAATAGATATATGAGGGCGATTGGTTGGTCTCTGTTTTATATTCTTGGGATAAACCTTGCCATTTGTATGCATAAAATTCTGCTTGAATATGATAGTAGCCCAATAAGGCAACGACAAAGACGTTTGAACCCACAATTTTAGATATGGTAAAAGATGAGTTGAAAAAATTGTTAAAGGCTGGTATGATATACTGATGAAGGTTTGACCCCTACTAAGGATGATGGTCTATAACACATGCTTAGGAGAAAGGAAGTTCCTTAATCCCTTTCATTGTTTTCTTTTCATTATGTTTGAATTTCCCTAAGTTGACTTAGTTAACTCAACCTTAGTTGACTTGTTGACCTTTCACTAGGTTTGACTTATTGACGAGAGTTTATTTGACTTAAGTCAACATGTTAATCCTTGTTTATGTGTTTTGTAGGTTTAGTTAAGGTGGATGAAGTGGCGCAACCTTAGTGGCGGAGTAGAGATGATGTGGAGGCCATGTGAAAGAGAGAGAGAGAAAATAAAACCTTCTAGAAACTTCTAGAATAAGGGAAACCACATGACTTGGTCAAGAATCCACATTGAGAGGTTCTAGAAGCATCTAGAATAGAGGACCACGTGTCTTGGACGAAAATCCTCTTTAGGAGACCATTTGTTGCTCCATTTTAACCTACTTGTAGGGTTTTCTAAACTTATGTTTATTGCTAAGAGACCTTTAAACCTTTCTATATAAAGGGTACTCTACTAAATGTAAAAGGGTTGATCATTTTGGAATTTAATATACACCCTGTGTTAAACCTTTGTGAGAGTATCTTCCTTTGGGAGTGAAACTTTTAAGCCTTATCTCGAGCTAGACTCAAGTGGCGGCACACGTCCGCACATCTCCAAGGATCCATGGCTTTTGCCTTTCCTTGAAGTGGCGCGCTTCACTCACAAACTTTCATCTTTTGTTTCTTCTTTCTTTCAATTCGGCTTTTATGTTTAATTCATCATCATGTTTTATTTCTTGAATCAATTTATTTCTCTTCTTCTCTAGAGTGTTTTCATATGCGCCTTCTCATATCGATAATTTGCTATCTTAATGTCCAATGGGAATCTTCACTAGACTTTCTTAATTAACCCTTACTATATTCATAATTTTAAAAGGAACCAACTTAATCCTTCATCATTTGGTATCTAGAGCTTAGGTTGTCTTGAATATGGTGTTTTTCATGTGTTAACCTTGTCTTATTGTAGCTATCTTGGAATGGTCCAAATCAACTTCCCTTACATGCAAAAACAATGATGGCTAACTTCATCGTCTTTGATGGAAAGTTGCATGGAGATATTCATGCACGACTTCACTATCTTTGGATCATTCTTTGATGAATGCTTGAATAACCAGGAAAACGTGTTGATGAGGTGTGTTGAAATGAATTTAGTTTTGAACTATGATAAGTGCCACTTTATAGTGAATAAAGGGATTGTTATGGGATATGTAATATCTAAGGAAGGAATTCAGATGGATAAGGATAAAGTGGATATCATAGCTATATTACCTTTTCCCACATCAATTAGAGAATTTAGGTTTCTTTTGGGATATGCAGGCTACTATTAGTGTTTCTCTTGTCGGAGAAACTCCTTGGTACGTAAATTTGGTGAATTACTTGGCTACATCAGTGTTACCCAAGCACTCGAGTACAAATCAAACTAAAAAGCTAAAATCAAATGTGAAATATTATATCTGGGATGATCCATTCTCGTCGAGGAGTTTTAGTGATTAATTGATGATAAGACGTGTGCCTAATGATGAGATAATGAGTATATTGAAGTTCTACCATGACTTTGCAGTAGGAGGACATCGTGATGCAAAGAGAATTGCTCGAAAAATTTAGGATAGTGGCTTCTTCTGGGTAACAATTTTCAAGGATGCATAAGCTTTTGTGCACCAGTGAGAAGCTTGTCAAAAAGTTGGAGGAAATATCACGAAAAGGAATGAGATGCCAAGGAAAAATTTGATCTTCTATGAGGTTTTTGGTGTGTGGGGAATAGACTTCATGGGTCCACTTTCGAATTCTACTGGATACTGTTACATTTTGATTGCATCTGATTATGTATTTAGATGGGTAGAGGCAAAGGCAACCAAGTTGAATGATGCAAAAACTGTAGCAAATTTTTTGAAAACTAATATTTTGTGCAGATTTGGGAGTCATTTTTGCAATAGGATCATTACTGGCTTGCTTTAGAAATATAAGGTTGCACATAATGTCTTTACACCTTATCATTCTCAAACAAATGGTCAAGCGAAAATCTTCAATAGAGAGGTAAAAAAACTCTTGATCAAGTTGGTGCAACCTCATCGGAAAAAGTGGAGCCAGTGGCTAGATGACACATTATGGCCTTAGAGAACTGCTTACAGAACTCCTTGGGGATGTCACCATTTAGAATAGTTTTTGGGAATCCATGTCATCTCCCTGTAGAAATTGCATATAGAGCTTTGTGGGTAGTTAAATGTTGCAATTTAAATTTGGAAGAAAGTGGAAATATTAGGAAACTGCGGTTATAGGAGTTGGAGGAAATAAGACTTGTAGCTTATGATAAGTTTAGAATTTATAAAGAGAAGACTAAGAGGTTTCATGAATAGAGGATATCATGAAAGGATTTCCAAGTAGGGAAGAAAGTCCTCTTGTATAACTCCAAGATGAATTTGATAGTTGGGAAGTTGCGATCAAAATGGGAAGGGCCCTACGTGGTGGTTAACACTTTTCCTCATGAAGCTATGGAAATTAAATGACCTAACATTTACCATGCTTTTAAGGTAAATGGCCATCAACCGAATATTTTCCAAGAAGTAAAGATGGATGACAAAGGCAGGGAACAATTTGCAAGATCCATACATTGAAGACTAGTTGTAGCAGCTACCACACTCCCTGGTTCTGTTTTAAGTTTTGTTTTATTGCTTTTACTGTCAATTTTTTTTATGTTTTGTATAAATTGTGTGTTCTGTATAAAATTTTTTTAGGTCCTAGGTAGCTAGATTTTGAGTTGTAGCTAGTTTCAATAGTTTGAGTTGTTTCTTTGTCATATTTTGTCATTAGAAACATGTTAGGATAGTTGGATTACAATCCTATAGGCTAGGTTAATACATGCATATGCATTTGGGTTAGTTTGGTAGATTAGTCTTAGTTTCAGGGAGTGATTTTTAGAAGTCTTTTTAGGATAGAGTTTCTAAGTTAGTTTTAAGGTTTCTTTAGTCATTTTAACCTTGTTTAGGAGGTCCTTTATAGTTTCAGTAGTGCTTTAGCATAACCTTAGGTTTGGCCTAGTTTTAGGGTCTTTTTAAAAGTTTTAGGTAGTGAAATTTGTAGTTCTAGGTAGAATTCTAGTTTAGAGTTGTTTCTTAGGTTTCTTTAGATGGTTATACTTGTTGAGTAGGTCTTTAATTTTGTTTTTACCAGTTTTCACATATTTGCATTTTTTTTCTCTCTTTCTAGCCTAGCTTTTGATTTGTATGTTTTAGTAAAAGGTTTAGTTTGCGTGAATTAGCATTTCAATAATTTCTTTTACTTCAATCCAATGATTCAACTGGTTTTTGCATGAAATATTAGTGGCATGAGCAGTTTTGACATATTTGACCATCGAGAGCATTGAGCATAAATTCATTTTCTTGTGTGCATTTATTCATGAAACTGGCATTCTAGGCTTTACTTTGTTTCTTTGCATAATTGATCATCGAATGTGATTTGTTGATGTGATATAGGACATTTTTTATGCAGACAATTGCCAAATAAGATTTGCCTTGAAAAATCACCTTTGCACCCAAATTTTGAGTCAGCAATGACCTTTCCTTACAATTATTACCTTGACAATATCCCTTTCTCTGAAAAAACCAAGTTTACACCTTACTTGGGGATGTGAAGTGATTTGGGCTGAATTATAGGATAATGTTGAGTTCAATTGTTGGAAAGTGTGATCTTTGAAGGCCTAGAAATATGAAAAAATTGGCTGGAACAATTGAGAATAATAGAAAAATCATGTGAAAAGCTATAAAAAATTGAAAAACAAAAAAGAAAAGATGAAAACAAAAATGAAAACAAAAGCAAAGAAGTTAAGCGAGAACGCTGTTGGAACACCATTTGCATATCCAATCAGTTCTACACTTGAACTCAACACTTTCCACCCTTATTCCCTTCACATTTATGGATTTAAGCCTTGCTTCGCTTTCATATACCACACTTTTAGCCCAACCTCATTACAAGCCATTAAATAACTCTTATTGATCTTCATTTTGAATTCATGTGATTGGATTGCGAGAGCAAATATGATCCCATACACTTGAATGTAAAGTGGAAACACCACCCTGAGATTGAAGCTATGATTGCGATTAAATCTTGAATGATTCACTACTTGAAATCTTTGTTTGCAGTCGATTTTGATGACTGAATGTTCTACAACTTAAATTGGATTGTTTTCATAGCATGTGCAGGTTAGAGTTTGGATATTTAGAGAGTTAATAGGTGCATATTTGTTGGTTTGAGTTTTATGTTTTTAGAAATTCTAGTTGTTTTTTCCTTTATCTTGCCTAAAAGTGCAATAGTTTAAGTGTGGGGATGTGATAAGCCCCTAAACTATAGAGTATTTCTTAGGTAATTGTACTATTTTGGGTAGGTTTATGTTGTAAATTAGGAGTTATTAGCTTAGAATTAGTTTAGTTAAGTTTTTAGTCTAGTTTTACATAAATAAATTAGTGGGGTATTTTAGTACATTTTTATTGTAATCCTTAGAAGTACTATTAGTATGGTATAGTTCAGTAGATATGATATATTCATAAATAGGTTCATAGCTTCTTATTTTAGATACATAGGCTTAGGAGTAGAGTTTGTAGTCTAGTTTCAAAGTCATTACGAAAATTTTAGTGTGACTAACATCCATTTCGAGATTTTTGAGTTTAATGCAGATAAAAGGATCAAGAATAGCATTCAAGTGATCAGAGAAAGTCATGGGAAAATCTAAATCAACCAAAAATGCAAGAAAATGCTTAGAGTTGACTTTTTGCTGAAGAATTGACTAGAGTTGACTCAAAGTTGACTTTTCACTTTCAAATCCAATTAACACTTGTGGGAAAAATCTTAAGAGCAATCATTCACATTTTTGCTAACCTTGAAAGGGCTGAAACATGATCAAAAACTGCATGGAAATTGTAAATCTAATTTTATCTTGTGTAGGTCATTAATGTAGCTTAGTTTGTAGCATAGTTTTGGATTATGAAATCTAACTTGTTCCTTTAGTTGTGAATACAGGAAGGGGTGAGTGTTGAGCTGTTAGAAGTGATTCTAATAGAAGAAGGTTGTTTATATGAAGTGTTGTGATGGGCCAAATCTCTCTTTGGAAGATATATGTGAAGGAGTCGAATTAGAGGCAAATGATGAGTTGTCATAGAGCTAGTTGAATCACTTGTTATAGAAGGTTAAGGAGCTTCAAGGACACAAACACTCACGGATGTTGACCTGCTCCAGTTGTAAATTTAGATGGCAACGTGCTACCTAGGTGGCTGGTCAAGATTAGTTAGTTAATTAGTGTAGGATGGAGTTGTTTACGGTTAATGGAACTTGTTGATGTGACCCCAACAAGGCTCATAGCTTGGGCCATTGGCTAGGCCCATTTCTTTTAATTTTCTTTTATTTTCTTTATTTCTTTTATTAAATAAATGTTTGTCTAAATTGGGTATTTTTTGTTAAATGCAGCCTACATCCCAAACAAGCCAAGAGGCAACTTTACTGCAAGCACCCGTGCATCATTTTCAACTTTCTGATCCAGCGCATCATTTAACATCATCACGTCTTATTAGGCTGAGACTCACTGCATTTGCTAGCAGCCCACTAACATCTTCGGTGTGGATTCCTTTGTATCCAGTAACGTGCAGCCAACATTTTTCTTCGGCAGCTTCAACATCAATTGGGCCTGCACGTGGCAGCCTAATTTCAACAAGGCATAGTAGTGTGCATGTAAGTAGGCAGAGTAGTGTGCATTTAGGTAGGCATAATAGTAATGAGTTGCATCATAACATTCATTGTTTAGTAAATATAGTCAAATTGACATTCTTAGGCATATTACTTCTAGGTTTATAGGGCGTGCATGCGAGTGGTGGCAAGAGAGGCAGTATAGAGTGAAAAAAGGGATAGAATCATGCATTAATACATTTTACGAATTGAAAGCATGCATGTGGAAACATTTCATTCCCCCTTTATTTAGGATCAATAGAGAGCAAAAAGCTAGGATAGAAAACTTCATTGACATAGGTGATGCATTCATCCAAAATCTTGCTAAGTTTTCTAGACTAGAAAAAGATTTTAAGCACAATGAGAAAAGCATACGAGAGAGCAAGCAAAACTTAAAAAGCTTCGAGAGTATGAAAAGAAAAGAGAAAAAGAAGAGCTTGAGAAACTTTGTGCTAAAAGAGAACAAGAGGAAAAAGAGATAAAAGAGAAGAAGAAAGAGAGGCAAAAGAGGAGAGTATTAGAAAAGCCAAAGAAGAGAATGAGAGAAAAGAATTTGAAGCAAGAGAGAAAATAAAACAAAAGAGTGAGCTTGAAAGACAATCCAAAGTGGTAGAGTTAGAGCCCATTTCAAAAGAAAAAAGGGAACTCATTGTTAGGGATTTGGTGTACCATCTTTTACCAATTCCTTCCATGAAGTCCCAATTTTCAAAGGGAGTTTTCCCATCTTTAAACTCTTCTCACTTTTTCATTAACTCTTTTCTTTTGTTTCCTTATCAAATTTTTTGTTCTCCATCTCATTCACATATTTCATACTCCTCAACAACTTGTGCCAAAACACACTTTGACTTTAAAATTCTTTTTAAAAATCATCTAAGTCAAAGTGACACTCTTTCTGTGAACTGGGCTGGATATCACATTTTCACAACTTTAAAAGCCCATCTTCACACATATTATTTCCATATCTTCTGCATGGTCTTTATGATTTCATTACCATTTTGTTTAATGATTATTGCATATTTGTTTTTGATCCTGGTGGAATCTTCATTTGGTTGTTGTGAGCCTTTCACAACCCTCTTGATCTCAGGACAGATCCTCTTCAAGAGGGACGAGATGATGTGACCCCAACAAGGCTTATAGCATTGGACCAACGCCTAGGCCCATTTCTTTTATTTTCTTTTGTTTTTAATTAAATAAATGTTACTCTAATTGGGCTTGTTTTGTTAATTGCAGCCCATTTTCCAAACCAATTATTAAAGTATTTGGCATTGGGCATGTGGCCCAATTCTTCTATACACCAAATGCAACACCATTCAATGTTTTCATGCTGAACAACCTAGTTGGGCCTGCATCAATTTTGGAAGCCACATGCGGCACAATGTTGACCAGCGCACCACCATTTGAACATGCGTTTCAGCTGCATGATTCAGCGTTTAAAGAGATTGGGCTTATATCCAATCTACAACAAAGCACGTGCTCACACTTTGAAACCTGCCAGCCCAATTGCTCCAAGCCTCATCACTTGTTTTTTTTTTTCTGCAGATCAACCAAAGTCCGCATCCAACCCACTTCATTTCCTTTGACGCGCAGCACGAGCTGCTTACTCATTTCCAAAAGTCAACCCTCTGTTAGGGTTTGTTCCAGCTTGTCTCACGTGAAGGAGTGTCTCCATTGGGGGCTAGGGTTTCCTTCGGCAGATCAACATCACCTACGCAGCCCACTCTCTCACGTGTGCCACAACCTTTCACGCGTTCAGGGTTCTATTATCGACATCTCCCTTCACGTGTATCACACCTTAGGTTAGGGTTTCCTTCTTTTCTTTTGTTTAATCTTCTCGGCTGCCTTTGATCTATAAAAGGTGCAGGCCAACTCATTGTAATTAGCTTTGAAAATAGAGTGTGGTTTTTACCCTTTTTCAGAGTTCACCTTCCTAGTAGAGGTTTCTCCTCCTAGGGTTCCAAAATCGTGAGTGTTGTGAGGATCCGTGAGAGAACGAGAGTGATTTGTTCTGATTGTAAGTTTTCGCTGCATTCTTAGTTGATTCCACAGAAGGAGTCAACGTCAGGAGGTCGTTCCGATGATTCACCGTCAATTGGAGCAAGTTCCCACCTATTCACGGCATCTACGGCCTCATCACTTGTAATAGACAGTCTTAGGGACTAGAAAATGATAGATATTAGGCACCATTCACTCATTCGAATACATCACCCAACGTCATTCATGTCATCACATTCACGCTAGAACCACTCATCCATACTACCATAGAAAACCACTTTCTCAATGACTACATAGTCAACATTTGATCAAGATCATTCCTAGTTCACGTTTGTTTGTGAGTTTCAGACTATTCCACCAATTGTAGACATATTTTCATAGTTACTTCTGAATGAATTTGTGTTTTTCATTACTGTGCTATCGTTCCTTCCTTTTTCCAAAGCTTTTTTTTTCTACCAAAATTGAGTTTATGATTGAATTTTGAATGGTTGAGATGCATGATTTGCTATAATCTTGGATTCAATCAGTGAAAATGATGAATTCAAGCATATGCAAAGTCATCTGACTTCTCTCAAATGTCTTTTGAGTGTAATTGCATGTTCAATCAAACAAATTGATTCATGTTCTTAGTTCTGCAGAACACACTTACACACATTATTTCATCCCATTTCCATTTCAAAAGTCATTTTCTAGTGTTTCTCATGCTTGTTTCTTGTTCAAAACTCCATGTTGATGCTATATGTGATGTTTTCGATTCATTTCCACATCCAATTCGTGATTCGTTGTGTTCAATTTTCCATTTGCGTATTTGTTCGTTAAGTTCCTTGGATAAAGTTCATAATTTGGGATTTACTCTACTTAATCATTTCACATGATTCTTGTTTCTTGCTCACGAACACATCCATGAACATTCATTCATTATTACATTCTCTGCATATCATCATCCAATTCCCTTTCCAGCCATTACATTTTGTAATTCATGCATTAGAAATCACATTTTGATCAGTCTGTTCATAATTTCACAATATTGATTGGCTACCATGCATTAGTAGCTTAGGCATTTCATCAAACATCATATGTGAACCTTAGTTTTCTTAGTATATTATATTAGGTAGTGAGGAAATCAAGTTTGACTAAATCTTTATGCGACTAGAGGTTTATCAATGGATCATTTGAATCGATTAAATAGAAGGGAGTTGGTTGAATGGTTGCCAAAACACAATTTTGTGAAGGACAAAATTTGTGTAGCATGCCAAAAGGGAAAGCGAAAAAAATTCCTTTAAACCGAAGAATTGTGTTTCTACTACTAGACCTTATGAATTGCTACACATGAATTTGTTTAGTCCATCACAAACCATGAGTCTTTGTGGCACTTTCTTGCTTTCAAAAGACTTGCCAATGTTTTGCAAAATGAAAAAGACTATAAAATTTGTTCTTAGGAAGTGATCATGGAGAAGCTTTCCAAAATGAGAAGTTTGAAAATTTTGTAATAAACATGGTATACACTACAAAAAAAGTCATAATTACATACGGATAGTTACATACAAATTTAGATACGTATGTAAATTAGACTTTACATACGGATATTATCTATGAATTAGTATTCGTATGTAAAATAAAATTACATATGGATAGTTTTGGTATGTAATGAAGGAGTATTTTGTGAAGGATAAATTTTGTATGTAAGAATATATGAATATGTAACACATACATTACATATAAATTTTATATACGGATTTTAAATAATAAAATATTAAAAAATTAAATTTGGAAAATATTTTTCTTTTAACATTGAAACCTTTTTTCTCGTGCCACTCTACAATAATTCCTTCCACGCTCTCACAGTCATTGAACTTCAATTGAAGGAGATGAATCTTGGTAATGGTTCGTTTTTTTCTTTTTTCATTATGTAGAGGTACGTGAATCGAACCCAATTTCAGTTCCAAAAATTTGTTTATGTCGAACAATGTTGTTGTTCTTTATTTGTATCAATCAGAAATTGTTATTCGTAAGTTGTATCAGTAGTTCTGGAAATCCCCAATTTCCAAACCTAGGGCGCTGATATCTCTACCTATTTGATTGTTGGACACAATAAATTCCTCTAATGAGCGCATCTCTTGCAGAAACAAGGTCAATCCACGAATGAGTTTGTTATCCAAAGGGTTCGATTCTTAAAGGTATCGTATGTGGTTCCTCTAATGTAAAATCCATTTTGGATTTTCACTTTCCATATGAATTCTTGTTCTCCACTTCTAATGCTAGATACCATTTTGTGGTTCAGGGAAAAAATCAAAATTGACATCCACCAGACCAAGGCAAAGTGGAAGGGCAATTATGATAAGATTTGAACTCCGTTGAACTCCTCGATCCAGAGTTGCAGATAAACAAAAGGTACATTGGGCTGGTACAAGTATTTTTTTGAAGTTGAATGCTGGACTCTAAAATGCATGTTTTGGTTTAAATATATTGATATGCAAAACCTAGAAATCAAGAAAATGATAGATGAAAAAAAAGATGCATTTGGCTTCGTAATATGCTGCAAGAGCAACACTTAGCCAATGGAGCTACTGTTAATGTTGTATATAACGAATTTTTATATAACTAGTTCTACATAATTTTTCAGGAAGAGAAAAGTCTTTTATATAATGAATTTTTATATAACTGGTTCCAAATTTATTTTAAATTTTATCATTCCTTGATTCTTGTGGCATATATAATATTTTTGCGAACAAGAGTTGTATATATATACATTAACATATAGGAATTTGGAGGTCTGGCGAAGGGATTGAAGTGTTGGTGAGGAAAGTGTAGAATGGAAAGTTGTGTTGTGATGTGAGGAAGAAAAAAAGGGGTTTGTAGGAGACATAGACTTGTAGATAAAATGATAAAATGCTGCTAAAAGAAAAAACAGTGAAAATCCTGAATTCACCTTTAATGCCAACACATAGTTTAACACTAAAATGATTCCTAATGGCTTGCTACTTGTCGCGCTACAGTGTAATGAAATAATGCAAAATAGTCTTAGTGGATTCAGATTTCATCTCTTAAAATTCTAAATTTCTTTGTTAATTTATTTGAGGTTTGGTATGCAAGACCAACTTAGGGACCTTTGATTTTGATTAATGGAAGCACAATTTATGAATAAAATGAAGATTATAGAGTGAGTCAAAATGAACATTACAATCCATTCACTTCTTCTCAGATTACTACAAGTGACACTTATTCTAACTTTTGGAATTTTAAGAATTATAAATTTATTAAGCAGTATCATGAATATCTTTAATGCATTATAACCTTGAATCTATCATTTAAATCATTTTTCAGAGTCACTTTAATTAGTGAAATGATTCTTCATCCTAAATAGTTATCGTAAATGTAAAAAAATCATATGTTATTATTATTATTCAATTCTTTTATATTTTAATTAAACAAGTGTTGTCATGGACAAGCATATCTAGTGTTGTCATGGACAAGCGTATCAATTTGAATGAAGATGGTGTTAGTAAACATGACAATGTGCAGGGGAAGTGTATAAAGTTGTTTCCAATTAAATGTTCAGGGTGAGGATTCTATTTTATTGTGTAAAAAATGCGTGCAACCAAACTTTGCGTTTACAACTGTTTTTGTTCCATGATTTGGCATAAGAAAGGTCTTCATAACTTTGATGTAATTTAACATCTTAATGTTTGATGAACTCTACCGCGGGAGTTGGCAAAGATGGCAAATATATATATATATATATATATATATA